>Ga0209931_1000450_pt1 | contig 24954 bp, 25 predicted proteins | sample SalPonR1_B_D1_MG_FD_185697 | JGI IMG/M metagenome (GOLD analysis project Ga0209931, IMG submission 185697) | Salt pond soil microbial communities from South San Francisco under conditions of wetland restoration - Salt Pond MetaG R1_B_D1_MG... ...
TTCCGTAAACGGATAGAGCGGCATGAATGGCACCGCCGAGAGGATCAACAGGACCAGGCTCAGCAGGCGCCGCGTCACGATCCAGACCAGGCAGACAAAAGGCGCCAGCGCGACCAGCACAGCAATCGCGAAGCCCGACAACGAGCTTGCGGTCAGACGATCAGCCACCGCCTCGGCCCCCGCCCTCGCGTCATTGGCCAGCCATTTGATCGCCCCGTCGCAGATCCGCCCATCGAGGCCCCGGTCCAGCAAAGGCGCACAGACCACGCCCGGATCGGCCACTTGAACGTGACCAAGCGCGAACAGGAAGGCCCCGGCCGAAGCGCAGATCGCGATGACACCGGCTGCAATGGCCTGTCGGGGTGCGCTCTCGTGCAGCCCGGACACGACGAGGATCGCAAGTAGCATGGGAAGAAAGAGAACCATCGCCTCGTGGGCCAGGGTGCTGATGCAAAAGACGGCCACCCCGAGCCAAAGCGCGGCCCGGTCGACCCGCAGCGCCCCAAGACCGACAAGCGCCAGCCCCGCGAAGGCCAGCAACTCCTTTCGGACGGCGCCCTGCGGATCAGTGGCCCAGAAGACGGTGAACATGGCCGGCGACAACAACAGCAGCGCCTGGACGCGAACAGGCCCCGCCCGGGCAACCAGGGCGCGCAACGCGAGGAACAGCATCGCCAGGACCAGCACCTGGATGATGCAGATGACCGCCAGGGGGCTGGCCCCCAGAAGATCACCAACGAACAGGACCATCGACCCGAATGGCCCCCGCCTGACCGGCGTGCCGGCGTTGTTGATCAGCCAGTCACCCTGTTTCCAACTGTTCCCGCCTTCCTGGTAATCCGCGAGGACGCCAAGCGAAATCGACAGAAAGCTGATGAAGAGAAGGCCATCCAGAACATGACGTCCAAGCCGTGCCCTGGACAGGACCGGCGTCTTGTCCGCATGCCGATTATCCCGCACCCCGGTCCGAGTGTCTCCGGGGGGATCGGGGCGGATCAATTCACCCGCTGCCGGGGGTCGCGGCCCTCGGCAAAAGAAATGATATTGTCCAGCGCCATCTGGCCCATGGCCTGCCGCGTCTCCACCGTGGCCGAGCCCAGATGTGGCAGCAGGACACAGTTTTCCAGCGCCCGCAGCCGTTCCGGCACATGCGGTTCGGCCTCGTAGACATCCAGCCCCGCGCCGGCGATCGCACCGCGCTCCAGGGCGTCGATCAGCGCCACCTCGTCCACCACCTCGCCGCGCGAGATGTTCACGAAGATCCCGCCGGGCTTCATTGCCGCCAGCGCATCCGCGTCGATCAGCTTGGTCGTCCGGGCCCCGCCGGGCACGGTCACGACGACGAAATCGGCCTGCACCATGAGGTCTCGCAGTGTATCGACCTGCCGCGCAGGAAGGCCCGCGTCCTTTTCAGAGCGGTTGAAATAGATCACGTCCATCCCGAATCCGTGGTGCCCGCGCCTCGCCACGGCCTGCCCGATCCGACCCATGCCGACCACGCCCAGCACTTTGCCCGTGACATGCGTGCCCAGCAGGGATTGCGGCCCGAAGCCACCCCATTGACCGGCCCGGACCAGACGCTCGCCCTCGCCCGCGCGACGGGCGGCGGCCAGGATCAGGGTCCAGCCGATATCGGCCGTCGCATCCGTCAGGACATCGGGGGTGTTGGTCACGACCACCCCCGCCGCCGCCGCCGCGGCCACGTCGATGTGATTGTAGCCGACCCCGAAATTGCCCAAGATCCTCGTCCTTGGTGTTCCGGCCCTGTCGAATGCCGCGGCGGTGAAGGCATCGCCAAGGGTCGGCAGGATCGCGTCGTAGGCCGTCAGCGCCGATGATGCCTCCTCTTCGGACAGCGGCGCCTCGCCCAGGGTCACGTCAAAGCGCGCCCGGGCCTGATCCAGAACCGGTTGGGCAATGGGTCGGGTGATCAACAGTTTCAACACATCCTGGCTCCTTGCGGAACATCCCTGTCCGGCGACAGCAGGACCACGCCCCCATCCGCATCATGCAGGCCCAGGACCAGCACCTCGGACATGAACTTGCCGATCTGGCGGGGGGGAAAGTTCACCACGGCAATGACCTGCTTGCCGGGCAGGTCGCCGGGCGCATAGTGGTCGGTGATCCGGGCGCTGGTCTTGCGTTCACCGATCTCGTCGCCGAAGTCCACCCAGAGCTTGATGGCCGGATTGCGCGCTTCGGGAAAGGGGTCTGCCCGCGTCACGCGGCCCACGCGAATATCAACCTTCAGAAAATCCTCGATCGTGATTTCATCGGCCATCGGCCAGCTCCTTGCTGCGCTCCGCCGCGGCCTTTACCGCCCGGCGCAGAAGCGGCGGGAACCCGGTGTCCTCCGCCATCAGGACCTCAAGCGCCGCCTGCGTGGTTCCGCCCGGCGATGTCACGTTCACCCGAAGCTGGCCGGGGGCCTCCTCGGCCGCTTCGGCCAGGTGCCCGGCCCCGCCAACCGTGGCCTTGGCCAGCCGCAGGGCCAGGTCGGCGGGCAGCCCCTCGGACTCGCCCGCCGCCGCCAGCGTCTCGATGAGGTGAAAGACATAGGCCGGACCCGAGCCGCTGACCGCCGTGACAGCGTGCATCTGGTTCTCATCCTCCAGTCGCACCACCTGCCCCACCGCCGAAAGCAGCGCCTGGGCCAGGTCCATCTGGGCGCTGCTGGCGTGGGTGTTGCCGACGATGGCGGTGATCCCCCGCCCCACCGCGGCGGGGGTGTTGGGCATCGCGCGTATCACCGGGGTGCGGTCGCCCAGCGCATCCTCGAAAGCCGAGATCGGCGTGCCCGCGGCAACCGAAAGCACCACGGTCGACCCGTTGCCCAGCGCCCGCATGGCGGGCAGCGCATCGCCCATCATCTGCGGCTTGACCGCGACAAGTGCCACCGCCGGGTCCCGGGGGAGATCCGTGTTAAGATGCACGCCCTGCGCGCGCAGCCAGTCAGACGGATTGGGGTCGATCACCCAGACAGCCGACGACGGCAATCCACCGGCCAGCCAGCCCGCCAGCATGGCCGATCCCATCTTGCCGCAGCCCAGCAGGACCATGCCCCGGCGTTCGATTTCTGTCATGTCCATGCGTTCCCCCTGTCTTTCCCGAAGTGTTAGGGACAGGTCGGCGGGGGTTCAAGACCGGGCGAGGTCCAGCCCGGCCCCGCGCACCGGTCAGGCGGTACCGTAGGCTTCGGCGATGGCGACCTGGATGGCATCGGCCGGCGCGCGCTCGGCCCAGGTGACGAGCTGGAAGGCCGGGTAGTAGCGTTCCGCGCTCAGCACGGCGGCGGAAATCATCGTGTCGATCTGCTCGGGGCTGGCGATCTGGTCCCCCGCCAGCACCAGGCCGTAGCGATACACCATCAACTTCTGTTCGGCCCAATAGGTGAAGGCCCCCGCCCAGCACATGTCGTTGACACGATTGAGCGCCTCGTAGAGCGCGGGGACGCGATCCTCGGGCGGCTCCATCTCGAAGGTGCAGATCAGACGCAGCGTCTGGTCGTAGACCGACCAAGCAAGGGTGATCGAATAGGTCCGCCATTGGCCCTCGACCGCCATGGCGATCTGGTCATCGGCGATCCGGTCGAACTCCCAGTCGTGATGTTCGGCGATGTGCTCGACAAGGTCGATGGGATGTATCTCTGCGGAGTCGGGGAACTGCTCAGTCAGTGCCATGGGGCCTCCTGTCCTGCTAGCGGCGGGGCCTGGCAGAGCCCCCAATACTAGCTGCCTGCTCTAGGGACAGCGGTCTTTTGCCAGATCCCTTACAAGATATGGTGGGCCCTGGCAGGGTAATCTGTAAAGCACTTTCTTGGGGATAACCGAAAATGCCCCGCGAAACCGGCCGTCGCGCGACAGCCGCTACGCGAAAGGGCAACGGGCCGGGCGGGCACGCTCGGCGCACGCCGGCGGGGCCGCCCCGGCCACCTACCCCCGTGCCGCCCGGACCAGGCGCAGGATGTCCTTGGCCGCCTCGGGGATGTTGGTGCCCGGCCCGAAGATCGCCTTGACCCCGGCCTTGGTCAGGAATTCGTAGTCCTGTTGCGGGATCACGCCGCCGCAGATCACGATGATGTCCTCGGCCTCCGCCGCCTTGAGCGCCTCGATCAGCCGCGGCGCGAGTGTCTTGTGGCCCGCCGCCTGGCTGCTGATACCGATGACGTGGACATCGTTGTCCACCGCGTCCTGCGCGGCCTCCTCGGGGGTCTGGAACAGCGGGCCGACGTCCACGTCGAAGCCGATATCGGCAAAGGCCGTGGCGATGACCTTGGCGCCGCGGTCGTGCCCGTCCTGGCCCATCTTGACCACGAGCATCCGGGGACGGCGGCCCTCCTCGGCGGCAAAGGCATTGACCGCCTCCTGGATGGCGGCAAAGTCCGCGTCACCTTCGTAGGCGGCGCCATAGACGCCGGCGAGCGTCTTCACCTCGGCCCGGTGGCGCCCGAATTCCTTTTCCATCGCCATGCTGATCTCTCCGACGGTTGCGCGGGCGCGTGCGGCCTCCACCGCGGCCTCCAGCAGGTTGCCTTCCTCTTGGGCGCGGCGGGTCAACTCCGCGAGCGCAGCGTCGCAGGCCGTCTGGTCGCGGCCGTCGCGAATGCGCGCCAGCGCCGCAACCTGCGAGTCGCGGACCTTGGCGTTGTCCACGTCACGAATGTCGATCGGGTCCTCGTGGTCCTTGCGATACTTGTTGACCCCGACGATGACCTCGTCACCCCGGTCGATCATGGCCTGGCGGGTCGCGGCGGTCTCCTCGATGCGCAGCTTGGGCATACCGCTCGCAACGGCCTTGGTCATGCCGCCCATCTCCTCGACCTCCTCCATCAGCGCCCAGGCCTGCTCGGCCAGGTCATGGGTCAACTTCTCCACGTAGTATGAACCCGCAAGCGGATCGACCACGTTCGTCACGCCGGTTTCCTCCTGCAGGATCAACTGGGTGTTGCGGGCAATGCGCGCGCTGAACTCCGTGGGCAGCGCGATGGCCTCGTCCAGCGCGTTGGTGTGCAGCGACTGGGTGCCGCCCAGCACCGCGCTCATCGCCTCGTAGGCGGTGCGCACGACGTTGTTATAGGGGTCCTGTTCCTGCAAGCTGACGCCCGAGGTCTGGCAATGGGTGCGCAGCATCTTGGACTTCTCGGCTTCGGCGCCCAACTCGGTCATGATCCGGTGCCACAGGGTGCGGGCCGCGCGCAGTTTCGCGGCTTCCATGAAGAAGTTCATGCCGATGGCAAAGAAGAAGGACAGCCGCGGGGCGAACTTGTCCACATCCATGCCGGCATCGATCGCGGCACGGACATATTCGCGCCCGTCAGCCAGGGTGAAGGCCAGTTCCTGAACCAGGTTCGCGCCGGCCTCCTGCATGTGGTAGCCCGAGATCGAGATCGAGTTGAAACGCGGCATCTCGGCGCTGGTATATTCGATGATATCCGACACGATCCGCATGCTGGGCTCGGGCGGGTAGATATAGGTGTTGCGGACCATGAATTCCTTGAGGATGTCGTTCTGGATGGTCCCGGCCAGAACCGACTTGTCGTGGCCCTGTTCCTCGCCCGCGACGATGAAACTGGCCAATACCGGGATCACCGCGCCGTTCATTGTCATCGACACGCTGACCTCGTCCAGCGGGATACCTTCGAACAGCACCTTCATGTCCTCGACGCTGTCGATGGCGACGCCCGCCTTGCCCACGTCACCCTCGACACGGGGGTGGTCGCTGTCATACCCGCGGTGGGTGGCCAGGTCGAAGGCGACGGAAACCCCCTGCTGCCCCGCGGCCAGGTTCTTGCGATAGAATGCGTTGGATTCCTCGGCCGTGGAAAACCCGGCGTATTGCCGGATCGTCCAGGGACGGCCGGCATACATCGTCGACCGCACGCCGCGGGTGAAGGGCGCCTCGCCCGGCAGGGTGCCCATATGCGGCAGGTCGCGGGTGTCCTCTTCGGTATAGAGCGCCTCGACGTCTATGCCCTCCAGCGTCTTCCACGTCAGGTCGTCCAGCGGGCGGCCACGCAGTTCCTTGACGGCGCGGTCAGCCCACTCCTTTTTCGATCCCATCTTTCAGTCCTCCGGTTGGCGTGGGGCCGCTGCCCGGCACCACGCGAAGATTCCTCCGGCCCGGGTCACCGGGCCTGTCCGTCGTCGCGGGCGTTTCCCGCCCGTCGATATAGGTCGCCAGCCCCTCGGCCCCGGCGGTCAGCCAGGCCAGGTCGCGGCGGTATTGGGCATGCAGGACGGCGCGTTGGTCCTCGTCGAAGGGCATCCAGCGCCCGGCGCTGTGGCGCGCGGCGGCCTCGGGCAGCGCCTCGCCTCGCAGAGCCAGCGTCTTGATCACCCCGTCGATGCCTGGACCGCGGTTATGCCAGTCGCAGGGGTGGTCCAATCCGGCGGGCAAACCCCGCCCCCAGAGCGCGGCGGTGACATCCCGGGCCCGGCCCGCCATCACCTCATGCGTCCAGACCGTGATGCGGGCGGCGGGAAAGACCGTTGCAATCTCGCGCACCAGGTGGCGCCAGCGGCGCGGCTGCGTGACCAGGCAGTCCAGCAACGCCCGGTCCGGCGCGGGATGGCCCCAGCGGATGGCGAACCCCAGGCAGGATGTCCAGTAGTCCGCGTAGTCGCGGATGCCGAGCCCGACATGCAGGCCCCGCCCGTCGAATGCGGGCGCATAGCGCGCCATCCGGTCCAGCAGGAAGGAATAGAGCCCACGATCCTCGATGTTATTCATCATTGTGCCCAGCAGGTTCTCCTCCGAGATCAGCAGGGCCGACTGGTCGGCGCGTTCGAGCCGGGCCAGTTCCATCCGCAACCGCCCGACCGAGCGCTGGCCGCGGCGATCATCCTCCATCGTGACGCGCATGGGATGGCGGATCAGCCCGTCAAGCAGCCCGTCGCGGGTGCGTCGCGGGGTCCAGGGTGTCAGCCCGGCCGCGGCCAGACCCGCCCGGTTGGCCCAGAGAAACGCCTGGTATCCGGTGGTTGCCGTGCGATGGGCGCCCAGGTGCAGCAGAATGTCCATGTGCCTTGGTCCTCTTTTCGTGTCGCGGACCAGACATACCCTCGGCGCGTCGGCCCGGGGGCCTGTGTGAAGGGGCATTCTGACAATAGGCTTAATGGTAAAATTGTTTCGGCCAGTGGCCTGCAAAGCCTTCGATTTCGCGGTCAGACCGACTATATCTCCTGTGAAGGGAGACTGGATGCCACGGATTTTTGCTTTTGTGATCGCGGGGTTCTTTGCCACGGCAGCCCTCGCGCAGGAGGCCGAGGCCCCCTCGGCGGTCGAACTCTGGCAAGAGGACCCGATGCGGGTCTTCGATGCCGGCGAGGTCGATTTGAAGGATTTCGAGTGGCTCGCGCGGCCGCTAGTGATCTTCGCCGGCAGCGAGAACGACCCACGCCTGCGCCAGCAGCTGGAGTTGCTGGCCAAGCGGCCAGACGCACTCATCGAGCGCGAGGTGGTCATCATCACCGACACCGATCCCGACACCCTGTCGCCGTTGCGCGAACGACTGCGCCCGCGGGATTTCATGCTGGTCATCATGGGCAAGGACGGCGAGGTGGAACTGCGCAAGCCGGCGCCCTGGCCCGCGCGCGAGATTTCGCGCTCCATCGACAAGATGCCGCTGCGGCAACAGGAAATCGACGCGCAACGCGGCATCTGAGGCAGCATCTCAGCGGCCCCCGTCGCGCAGGGCCAGCGCCATGCCCGCAGGCAGCAACGCGATCACGACAAGGCCCAGCACCGGCACCGGCGCCATCCCCAGCCGGATCAGCAGGAAGGCCAGCAGCCAGAGCGCCGCCAGCCCCAGCAAGGAGAATGTCCAGAAGACCACGCGCAGCGCCCGGCCCCGCCCCAGGCCATGAACCATGGCAAAGGCGGCCATCCCGGCCATGGGCGCGGCCAGCAGCCACAGCCCCGGCGGGATCGGCCCCGCCCCGGCCTGCACGCGCATCACCCCGAAGGCGGTGCCCACGCCTGCCACGTAAGCCAGCAAGTAGACCAGCGCGATATGGTCGCGGCGCGTCATGGGGTCACTCGAACTCCATGATCACGTCGTCCACCGCCAGGCTCTCGCCCGGTCCGGCGTTGATCTGAGCAACGATCGCGGTCTTCTCGGCGCGCAGGATGTTCTCCATCTTCATGGCCTCCACGGTGCAAAGGGCCTGGCCCTCCTGCACTTCCTGGCCGATCTCGACATCGACCTTGACGATCATGCCAGGCATCGGGCAGAGCAGCATCCGCGAAGTGTCGGGCGGCAGCTTCTCGGGCATCAGCGCGGCCAGCTCGGCCTGGCGCGGGGTGCGCACATTCACCCTAAGGTCCGCCCCGCGATAGCGCAGGCGGAACCCGGCCGAGATCAGCTCGGCCTTGAGCACCAGCGGCGCGCCGTCCACCGTCATCCGCGCGAGCGATTGTCCCGGGGTCCAGTCGCCCTCGACACGGTAGGTGCTGTCCCCGATCGTGACATCGGCGCCCGCACGGTCGGCCACGACCCGGGCCTCGAAGGCAACGCCCTGAAGGGTCACGACCCAGTCCTGCCCGACCTGGCGTTCATGGTTGCCCATGCGCCCCGAGATGCGCGCGCGGCGGATTTCGCAAACCCGATACATGGCAACTGCGGCGGCCGCGACCCGGCCCAGGTCGGCCCCGGACAGCGTCACCCCCTCGAAACCGTCGGGATATTCCTCGGCGATGAAGGCGGTGGTCATCTCGCCGCTGGTGAATTTCGGGTGGTCATAGACCGCGGCCAGGAAGGGAATGTTATGACCGATCCCCTCGACCTCGAAACTGTCCAGCGCGATGCGCATCTCCTTGATGGCGGTGTCACGATCCGGCGCCCAGGTACACAGCTTGGCGATCATGGGATCGTAATACATGGAAATCTCGCCGCCCTCGAAGACACCCGTGTCGTTGCGCACGGCGCGCCGGGCCTCGGTCACCTCTTCGGGCGGACGATATCGGGTGAGCCGCCCGATCGAGGGCAGGAAGCCACGATAGGGGTCCTCGGCGTAAAGCCGGCTTTCCATGGCCCAGCCGTTCAACCGAATGTCGTCCTGGGCCAATTGCAGCACCTCGCCCTGCGCCACACGGATCATCTGTTCCACAAGGTCCACGCCGGTGATCAGTTCCGTCACCGGGTGTTCAACCTGCAACCGGGTGTTCATTTCCAGGAAGTAGAAGTTCTTGTCGCCGTCGACGATGAATTCCACCGTTCCCGCGCTGGCGTAATCCACCGCCTGTGCCAGGGCCACGGCCTGTTCGCCCATGGCCTTGCGGGTGGCTTCGTCAAGGAAGGGGCTGGGCGCCTCCTCGATGACCTTCTGGTTGCGGCGCTGGATCGAGCATTCCCGCTCACCCAGGTAGATGCCGTTACCGTGCGTGTCGCACAGCACCTGGATCTCGATGTGACGCGGCTGAGTGACGAATTTCTCGATGAATATCCGGTCATCCCCGAAGGAGCTTGCCGCCTCGTTCTTCGACGACTGGAAGCCCTCGCGTGCCTCGTCATCGGTCCAGGCGATGCGCATCCCCTTGCCGCCGCCACCGGCGCTGGCCTTGATCATCACCGGGTATCCGATCTCGTTGCTGATCTTCACTGCCTCCTCGGCATCCTCGATCAGACCCATGACGCCCGGCACGGTGCTGACACCGGCTTCCTGCGCGATCTTCTTTGAGGTGATCTTGTCGCCCATGGCCTCGATCGCGCCCTTGGGCGGCCCAATGAAGGCCACGCCCTCGGCCTCCAGCGCCGCGGCGAATTTGGAATTCTCGGACAGGAAGCCATAGCCCGGATGCACCGCCTCGGCCCCGGTTTCGCGGACCGCCTTCATGACGTTCTCGATCACGATGTAGGACTGGTTCGCGGGCGCCGGGCCGATATGCACCGCCTCGTCGGCCATGCGGACATGCAGCGCGTGCTTGTCCGCGTCCGAGTAGATGGCCACCGTCGCGATCCCCAGGCGGCGGGCGGACTTGATGACGCGGCAGGCGATCTCGCCCCGGTTGGCGATCAGGATCTTCTTGAACATGCTCAGGGTCCTTCAAAAGCAAGACCGCCGCACCGGGGGTCACCCGGAACGGCGGTCGGATAGGGTCGGACGCCCGTGACGGGCGCGATCAGGTCAGCGGCACTGTCGCGTGAATTCGTCGCAAAGCGCGCCGCCGGCGCCACCGACGATCGCGCCGGTGACAGGATCGCCGCCGAAGGCGTCGGCGACAATGGCGCCGCCAGCTGCCCCGGCGAGACCGCGTTCGAGGTCGTTGTCAAGACAGGCCGAGAGGCCGGCGACCGCCAAACAGGCGATGACGAGACGGAATTTGAACATTGTGGACTGCCCTTTTCTTGATTGGTCCTGCGCCTCGCAGAATCGGACCTTTTGCGCGGGAATACAACTGTCATCTGCGCGCGGGCGGGGATTGAGCGGATTTGCCTCGATCCGGCCGGCACGACCCTGCAAAGGGGTGTCGGTCCGATCGCGGGGCGATCGAACCGACGAGGGGAAGGGTAACGGTCTTGACAATATGCGGGCAGTTGGGGACTGCCCGTAGTCTCACCCTTGCACGAACGCGGTGGTCCGTCATCACCATGCTGCGCGAGGGCGGGCATGTCGGCCAATTCCCGCCCAGATTGTGCCCTGCTGCGCCAAAAGCCGCCGATCATGGCGCCCACCCGGGCCGGAATATGTCGGGGAAACTGGCCCGTGCTGCCCGCTGGTCGATCCGCAGCAACGCGTCGTAGCTTTTGGGATCGAACGGGTCTTCGGCCGGCACGACCTCGCGCCCGAACAGCCAGCTCAGCCGGCCGGCATCCAGGTTGCCGCGCGCAAACGGCTCTTCGCCGAAATGTTCGATCAGCGCCCAGAGAAAGCCCTCGTCGGCCTTGCGGTCCGCAGGACGGCGGTCGGCGTAACGCTCGCGCCGCCTCAAAGCGGGCGGCGTTCCCTTTGCGGGGCGGCGCAGGGTGAAGTGGTAGTCGGTGCCGGGCAGGCGGCTGGGGAACCCGCGGTGCTTTTCCATCACGCGCCCCCCGTGGTCAAAGGACGCGGCACCGGGACAGGCGGGAAGGCCTGCCCCTCGCGCGGGCTACTTGTACTTGCCGGTGAAGCCGGGCTCTTCGGTGACGGGCGCCGGATCGACGACCACGAACTCCTCGACCGCGCCGGCGTCATTGCCACCGCAGGCCGCCACCAGGGCCAGGACGCAGAACGCCGCGGCCCCCTTGATGCTTCTTGCCATGTCAGTCTCCTGTCTGTGTCTGCCAAGCGGGCCATGCCGGTCTTGCGCCGGCCCGGACCCGCCCCTTGCGGTCGGGCTGCCTGGGGGCAACCCTGTGGAAAACTACGCCAAACGGCCCTGCTAGGATACGTGGCGCTGGCCGCGGCCAAATCCTGTGGCCGCGCCGACACACTGGAAGCTTCACTCGAAGGTCGGTCTGCAAGATATTGTGGTTGCATCAGAAATACTCCCAAATGCAGCTGCCATCCGAAAGTCGGAAAACCTCGAAAAACTGGGCGACACCGGGGGCGGTCTCGCCGAAGGGAACCTCTTGCTCCGAAAGCGAGATCACCACCCGATCCACCGCGCGTCCCTCGGCGGCCAACGCCGGGCGCGCGTAGCCGTCACAGAGCGCGCGAAAGTCATCCGCCACCGCCGCGAAGCCGCGCGCGCCCAGCTCCGGCGCCAGAAAACGGAAGCGCGCCAGCGCGGGCGCCTCCTCCAGTCGAAGTTCCATCAGCTGCAGCGGCTGGCCCGACGGCACCGCAAGGTCCTGTGCGGCCACCGCCGGGGCGGCCGCGAAAAGAAGCGCTGACAGGAACGGACGGATCATGGCGGGTGGGTACCTGGTTTCTCGGGGTCAGAAATACCACGCGGGAATCGCGCTTGCGAAGGGGGTCAGAGCCCTGCCGACACCGGGTCAGAGCGGGATGTTGTCGTGCTTCTTCCAGGGCATCTTGCGCTGCTTGCCCCGCAACCCGGCAAAGGCCCGGCACAGTCGCTTGCGGGTCGACCGGGGCTGGATCACTTCGTCGATGAAGCCACGTTCGGCGGCCACGAAGGGATTGGCAAAGCGATCCTCGTATTCCGTGGCGCGGGCCGCGATCTTCTCCTGATCGCCCAGTTCCGAACGATAGAGGATCTCGGTCGCGCCCTTGGCGCCCATCACCGCAACCTCGGAGGTGGGCCAGGCATAATTGATGTCCCCGCGCAGGTGCTTGGAACTCATGACCACGTAGGCCCCGCCATAGGCCTTGCGGGTGATTACGGTGACTTTCGGCACCGTCGCCTCGCCATAGGCGAACAGCAGCTTGGCGCCGTGCTTTATGACGCCGCGATATTCCTGGCCTGTTCCCGGCAGGAACCCGGGCACGTCGACCAGTGTCAGCAAGGGAATCTCGAAGGCATCGCAGAACCGAACGAAGCGCGCGGCCTTGCGGCTGCTGTCGATATCCAGGCAGCCGGCCAGCACCATGGGCTGGTTCGCTACGACCCCGACGGTCTGGCCTTCCAGCCGGATGAATCCGGTGAGGATGTTCTTGGCGAAATCCTCCTGGATCTCGTAGAAATCGCCCTCGTCGCCGATCTTGTGGATCAGTTCCTTCATGTCATAAGGCATGTTGGGGTTTTCCGGCACCAGTGTATCGAGGCTGTCCTCGATGCGGTCCACGTCGTCGAAGAACGGGCGCACCGGCGGCTTCTGCTGGTTGTTGAGCGGCAGGAAATCGACGAGGCGGCGAACCTCGGCCAGGGCCTCCACGTCGTTTTCGAAGGCCGCGTCGGCGACGCTCGACTTCTTGGTATGGGTGCTCGCGCCGCCGAGTTCCTCGGCCGTCACGTGCTCGTTGGTGACGGTCTTGACCACGTCGGGGCCGGTGACGAACATGTAGGAGCTGTCCTTCACCATGAAGATGAAGTCGGTCATGGCCGGAGAATAGACCGCACCACCGGCGCAGGGGCCCATGATAACGCTGATCTGCGGCACCACGCCCGAGGCCTCGATATTGCGCTGGAACACCTCGCCATAGCCGGCAAGGCTGTCCACGCCCTCCTGGATACGCGCGCCGCCCGAGTCGTTGATGCCGATCACCGGCGCGCCATTCTGCATGGCCATGTCCATGATCTTGCAGATCTTCTGGGCATGGGTCGCGCTGACCGAGCCGCCAAGGACGGTGAAATCCTGGCTGAATACGTAGACCTGGCGGCCGTTGATCGTGCCCCAGCCGGTGACCACGCCATCGCCATAGGGGCGATTGTCCTGCATGCCGAAGTCGATACAGCGATGGGCGACGAACATGTCGTATTCCTCGAAGCTGTCCTCGTCGAGCAGCAGTTCGATCCGTTCGCGGGCGGTCAGCTTGCCCTTGGCGTGCTGGGCGTCGATGCGGCGCGCCCCGCCACCCAGGCGGGCGGCCTCGCGGCGGTCTTCCAGTTGCTGGAGAATGTCGGTCATGCGTGTTGTCCCTCGCCTTGATTGCGCCCCTTCTACCCGGGCGCGCGTCAAAACCCGAGTCCCGATTGGCAAATTTGCAAATGTCATGATTTGCCATCATGATATTCCGCAAACCTGCGAACCAGGGTGCCGCCTCCGGCGGCTTGCGCGCCTGTGCGCGAATGGCCGCCGCGCTGTGCATGGACAGCCACGGAGAAACGGCCTAGCTCCGCGTCATGACCACGCATCCGACCGTCCGGTTTCTTGATCGCCGGACCGCGCCCCACCTTGTCACGTTGATCCTGCTCGCCGGTATCGCCGCGCTGAACATGTCGATCTTCGTGCCGTCACTGAACGGCATGACGGTTTATTTCAGCACGGATTACGCCACGATGCAGCTGGCCGTCTCGGGCTACCTTGCGGCCACCGCCATACTTCAGGTCTTCGTCGGCCCGCTGGCGGACCGGTTCGGGCGCCGCCCCATGGTGCTGGGGGCGTTGTCGGTCTTCGTGCTGGCCACCCTCGGCGCCATGATGGCCCCCACTGTCACGGTTTTCCTGGCCTTCCGCCTGGTGCAGGCGGCGGTGGTGACGACCATAGTCCTGTCACGCGCCATCGTGCGCGACATGGTGCCAGATGACCAGGCCGCCTCGAAGATCGGCTATGTCACCATGGGCATGGCACTGGTGCCGATGATCGGCCCGGCCATCGGCGGGGCGCTGGACCAGGCCTTTGACTGGCACGCCTCCTTCGTGTTCCTGGCGCTGGCGGGGCTGGGCGTGCTGGCGCTGGCCTACGTCGACTTGGGCGAGACCGTGGCCGGGTCGGGCATGGATTTCCGCGCCCAGATGCGCACCTATCCCGAGCTTTTGACGTCGCCGCGGTTCTGGGGCTACGTGGCCTGTGCCGCCTTTGGCTCGGGCGCCTTCTTCGCGTTGCTTGGCGGGGCCTCTTTCGTGGCCGGCGAGGTCTTCGGACTGTCACCCTTCTGGAGCGGAATCGCACTGGGCTCGCCTGCAATCGGCTATGCGCTGGGCAACGGCCTGTCAGGGCGTTATTCCATCGCGCTGGGAATCGACCGGATGATCCTGATCGGCACGGGCATCGCCAGCGCTGGCACGGGGCTGGCGATGGCGTTCACATTGGTTGGAATCGCGCATCCGCTGCTGTTTTTCGGCTTCTGCGCCGTGCTGGGGCTTGGCAACGGCTTGATGCTGCCCAATGCAACGGCCGGGTCGCTGTCGGTACGACCGCACCTGGCCGGCACGGCCAGCGGGCTGGGCGGGGCGATCATGATCGGCGGCGGCGCGCTGCTTTCGGCCGGGGCGGGCACATTGCTGACCGAGCAAACCGGCGCCCTGCCCCTGCAAGCCGTCATGTTCGTCACCTCGATCATGGCCATGGTGGCCATCGGGCTGGTCATGCGCCGCGCCGCGAGGCTGCGGCGCTGACCATTGCGGCCCAGATTTGCAAAGGCTAGTCTGACGCAAGGCTAATCTGCAAAGGCGCGCCCATGACCACCCAGAAGCTCTATGCCGGGGCCAAGCTGCGCGAACTGCGCGGACGCATCGGCCTGACGCAAAAGGCCTTTGCCGAGAAACTGGGGGTCTCGCTGCCCTATCTCAACCAGATGGAGAACAACAACCGGCCGGTCTCGACCACCGTTGTCCTGGCCCTGGCGCAGGAATTCGGGTTCGATGTGACCGAGCTGCAATCGGGCGACGAGGCCCGGCTGGTCTCGGACATGCGCGAGGCGCTGGCCGACCCGGTTTTCACCGGCCCCGCACCACCGCCCTCGGACCTTCGCCTGGCCGCCTCTAACGCGCCCACGCTGGCCCGCGCCTTCCTGGACCTGCACACTGCCTATCGCCAGACCCACGAACGCCTGGCCAGCCTGGACGAGGCCTTGGGTCGCGAGGACAGTCGCCTGCAACCCAGCCCCTGGGAAGAGGTGCGCGATTTCTTTCATTACTGCGACAACTACATCGACGCGGTGGACAGGGCCGCCGAAGGCTTTGCCAGCCGCGCCGGGCCGGACATCGCCGCCGCCGTCGAGGCGGCGCTGGCGCACCAGGGCGTCACGATGATCCGCAGCCGCGACCCCGAGCTGCGCCGCTATGATGCGGAAACCCGGACGCTGACGCTGGCACGGACCGCGGCACCCGCGACGCAGGTATTCCAGATGCTCCTGCAGCTGGCCCTGCTGGACCAGGACAAGCTGCTGGAGGCAACGCTCGATTTCGCCCGCTTCCAGAGCGACCAGGCCCGGTCGATTGCCAAGATCGGGCTGGCCAACTACTTCGCCGGGGCCGCGCTGATGCCCTATCGCGCTTTCCTGGAAACCGCACAGGAGACGCGCCACGATCTGGAGCGCCTGGCCGACCGCTTCGGCGCCTCGCTGGAACAGGTCGCGCACCGGCTGTCCACGCTGCAACGGCCCGGCGCCAAGGGCATTCCCTTCTTCTTCGTGCGCGTGGACCAGGCCGGAACGATCACCAAGCGCCATTCGGCCACGACCCTGCAATTCGCCCGGTTCGGCGGGGCCTGCCCGCTGTGGAACGTCCATCGCGCCTTCGAGACACCCGGCCGCTGGCTGCGGCAATTGGCCGAAACCCCCGACGGCGTCCGCTATTTCTGCCTGGCCCGCGATGTCAGCAAGCCCGGTGGCGCCTGGGGCATCCCGACCCGGCGCTTTGCCATCGGCCTGGGCTGCGAGGTCAAGCACGCGGGCGCCCTGACCTATGCCGACGGCATGCCCACCGACCACGGCGACGCCTTCGAACCCATCGGCATTTCCTGCCGCATCTGCGAACGGCGCAATTGTCCGCAACGCTCGGTCCCGCCTCTGGAACGCCAGTTGCGCGTCGACCCGAACTATCGCGGGATGCTGCCCTACCAGGTCGATTGACGCAGGCGGGCGTTTCGGGACACTACTGACGAAGCCAAGGGCAGGGAGGAACGCGTCATGGAATTGAGCGGAAAACAGGTCATCGCGGCGGACCGGGACGCGGTCTGGACGCATCTCAACGATGCCGAGACGCTCAAGGCCTGCATCCCCGGCTGCCAGGAACTGACGGGCACCCCGGAAGAGGGGTTCGACGCCGTGGTCAAGCAGAAGGTCGGCCCGGTCCAGGCCACCTTCAAGGGCCATGTCACGCTGGAAAACGTCAACGCGCCGGAAAGCTATACCCTGGTCGGCGAGGGCAAGGGCGGTGTCGCGGGCTTTGCCAAGGGGTCGGCCGAGGTGTCACTGGCACCGGTCGCCGAGGGCACCGAACTGACGTACGCGGTCGAGGCCAAGGTCGGCGGCAAGCTGGCACAACTGGGCAGCCGCGTCGTGGGCGGCTTTGCCCGCAAGATGGCGGATTCGTTCTTCGAGAACTTCAAGGCGCAGGTCGAGGGGCCGGGCGAGGACGCCTGACCCCTTCGCCTGGCAAGACCGGACAGGGGGCCGGTCAGAAGGCAAGGTTCGAGGGGCCGCGGCGTGCGGCCCCCGGTCCGTCCCTGTCAGGCTTTCTGAAGCTCGCTCCAGATTTCATCCTTCAGGGCCAGGCGTTGCTTGCGCAGATCGGCCATGTGCAGGTCGTCGGTCGGTTCCACGTCCGTCTCGGCCCGATGCACCGCGCGGTTGACCGCGTGATACTCGTCAAAGAGCTTTGCGAAATGCGCGTCCTCGACCTTGAGCCTGTGGATCGTTTCGGCGTGGTCCGGAAATTCCTCGGCCAGCTCGTGAGGGGTATGCGACATGTCTTTTCCTTTGTCTGTTCGCGTCTTCAGGGATCGAAGCTAGAGGGTGTGGCGCCCGCTCACTTTGACAGGGATCAAAGGGGGCCGCCTATCTTTGCGCGTGCCGCCAGTGCGGATGCACCCAGGGCCGGTCATTCGCCGGCGGCAGCCGGCGACCCAGGACATGGTCGGCAATCTTCTCGCCAACCATGATCGAGGGGGCGTTCAGGTTGCCGTTGGTGATGCGCGGAAAGATAGAGCTGTCAGCAACGCGCAGCCCCTCGACCCCGATCACCCGGCCCTGCGGATCGACCACGGCATCGGGATCATCGGCCCGGCCCATCCGACAGGTCCCGCAAGGATGATAGGCGCTTTCGGCATGGTCGCGGATCGCGGCGTCAAGGGCCGCGTCGCCCTGCGACTGCGGCCCCGGCACCAGTTCCTCGCCCCGCCACTTGTCAAAAGCCGCCTGACCGAGGATTTCGCGGGTCAGGCGAATGCAGGTTCGGAACTCGTCCCAGTCATCGGGGTGGGACATGTAGTTGAACCGGATGCACGGGTCCGCTTCGGGATCGCTTGATCGAAGCGTGACAGCCCCGCGCGATTTCGACCGCATCGGCCCGACATGGGCCTGAAACCCTTCGCGCGCGCCCTTGCCGTCGTAGCGCACGGCCAGCGGCAGGAAATGGAACTGAATGTCGGGATAGGCGATGCCCGCCCGGCTGCGAATGAACCCGCAGCTTTCGAACTGGTTGCTGGCCCCCGGACCGCGCCTGCCAAACAGCCATTGCGCCCCGACCCAGGCCTTGCCCAGCAGGTTCCAGTACTTGTAAAGGCTCGCGCGGCCCCTGGCAGACATCTGCACGTAAAGCTCCAGGTGATCCTGCAGGTTCTGCCCGACGCCGGGTCGATCGACCACAAGACTGATCCCGTGATCGGCCAGGTGGGCGGCCGGGCCGATCCCCGACAACATCAAGAGCTTGGGCGAATTGATCGCAGAGGCGGCGACGATCACCTCGGCCCGGGCAGACAGGATGCGCCCATCCGCCAATTCCACGCCTGTCGCGCGGCCCCCCTCGATCACCAGTTTCGCCGCCAGCCCCGTGACCACGTCGCAGTGCCCGGTCGCACGGGCCGGCCCCAGATAAGCCGAGGCGGCGGACCAGCGCCGGCCCTGCCAGATCGTCGCCTCGAAGGGGCCGAAGCCCTCCTGCTTTTCGCCGTTGTAGTCGCCGGTCCGCTCATAGCCCGCCTGCGCGCCCGCCTCGATGAAGGCCTGCACCAGCGGATTTTTCCCGGCCCCGCGCGTGACATGAACCGGCCCGCCCCGCCCCCGCCAGGCTGCGTCACCTCCGCGCCCGCCGTCGTGCCAGTCTTCCATGCGCCGGAAATAGGGCAGCACATCGGCAAAGCCCCAGCCCTCGGCACCGCTGTCGGCCCAATGATCGAAGTCATGGGCATGGCCGCGAACGTAGATCATGCCGTTGATGGACGAGGACCCGCCGATCACCTTGCCGCGCGGACAGGCCAGCCGCCGCCCGCCAAGGTGCGGTTCGGGCTCGGTCCGGTAGCCCCAGTCGTAGCGGCGCATGTTCATCGGGTAGGACAGCGCGCCGGGCATGTTGATGAAGGGTCCGGCATCCGAGCCGCCGTATTCGATAACCAGCACGGATTTCCCGGCCTCGGCCAGCCGATAGGCCATGGCACAGCCCGCCGAGCCGGCCCCGACGATCACGTAGTCAGCCTGCATTGGGTCTCTTTCCTAGAACGGGGCCTCGACATCGCCCATGCGGACGTAGACGGACTTCTTCTGGCTGTAGTGCTCGATCGCGTCGCGGGCGTTCTCGCGGCCCAGGCCGGACATCTTGGTGCCGCCGAAGGGGGCCTCGACGGGCGCATCGTTGTAGCTGTTGATGTAGCAGGTCCCTGCCTCGAACCCGGCGATCATGCGGTGTGCACGGGCCAGGTCGCGGGTGAAGACCCCGGCCGACAGGCCGAATTCGGTGTCATTCGCTCGGGCCAGGGCCTCGTCCTCGGTCTCGAACTCAAGCAGCGACAGGACCGGGCCAAAAATCTCCTCGCGCGCGATGGTCATGTCGTCGGTGACATCGGCAAAAACGGTGGGTTCCAGGTAATAACCTTCACGCTCGACCCTCTTGCCGCCGCAGACCAGCCGTGCGCCTTCCTCGATCCCTTTCGCGATGTAGCCCTCGACGATTTCAAGCTGCTCGGCGCTGACCAATGGGCCGTAGTTGACGGCCTCGTCCAGCGGGTCGCCCATCTTCACGCCCTCCAGCCGTTCGGACAGGCGCTTGAGGAAGGCCTCCTTGATGCCCTTTTGCACGAAGACCCGCGTGCCGTTGGAACAGATCTGCCCCGATGAATAGAAATTGGCCATGATCGCGCCGCTGACAGCGTTTTCAAGGTCGGCATCGTCAAAGATCACCAGCGGCGACTTGCCGCCCAGTTCCATTGTGACGTGCTTCATGCCCACCGCCGCCATGGCGTAGACCTTGCGCCCCGTGGGCACCGACCCGGTCAGCGAAACCTTGGCCACCCGCGCGTCGTTGACCAGCAGCGAGCCGACCCTTGCGCGGCCCTGGACGACATTGAACACACCCGGCGGCAGGCCCGCCTCGTGCAGGATCTCGGCCACCTGCAGTGCCGACAGGGGCGTGGTTTCGGAGGGCTTGAAGATCATCGCGTTGCCGCACGCCAGCGCCGGAGCGGCCTTCCAACAGGCGATCTGCGTGGGATAGTTCCAGGCGCCCAAACCGACACAGACCCCCAGCGGTTCACGCCGGGTATAGGCGAAATCCGCGCCCAGCGGGATATGGTCACCGGTCAAGCTGCCCGTCAGACCGCCGAAATATTCCAGCGCATCGGCCCCGCTGGTGGCATCGGCGACAAGCGTTTCCTGCAACGGCTTGCCGGTGTCGCGGGTTTCCAGTTCCGACAGGTCGCGGTTGCGATCGCGCATGATGTCGGCGGCGCGGCGCAGGACCCGGCCGCGCTCGGTGCCGCTCAGGGCGGCCCACTCCGCCTGGGCACGGGTCGCCGAGGCCAGCGCCTGTTCGACCACCGCATCGGTGGCCGCGTAAACGGTCGCGATGCGTGCGCCGCTGGCCGGGTAAAACACCGGGATCTCGGCGCCGTTGCCATCCTCGACATGGGTGCCATCGATGAAATGGCTGCCCTTTGGTTGCGGGTCGATCATCTCGATCTCCTTTCGGGCGGAATTGATTCTGCCTGTGACTCGTCAGGCCGCCGCGTCCTCAGGACTCGACAGCGGTTTTCAGTTCGGTCTCGATCTGGCCCAGGGCCAGTGCGGTCGCCTCGGCGGCGAGGTCCGCATCATCGCGCAGCCCCACCCTCAGGTAGAGCCCGTCGATGAGCGCCGCGAGACGTTCGGCCACGGCCGGAGCAGCCACGCCCACGAGGGGGCGCAGATCATGCAGCAGATTCGACCTCAACCGCCGCCGATAGATTGTCAGGAGCCGCCCAGCACTTTCATTTTTCTGCGCAAGTACATAGAAATTCAGCCAGCAGGCGACGGTTTCCTTGCGGAAATTCGATGTGGTGAAGCTGGCCCGCACGATCGCCTCAAGCCTTTCGCGCGGGTCCGCGGCCATGACCAGCGCGCCGCGCACCTCGGCCCCGTAGACCGTCAGCGTATGGCGCATGGCCGCCAGGAAGATATCCTCCTTGCCACCGAAATAGTGATGCGCCAGTGCGCTGGACATGCCCGCCCGCCGCGCAATGCGCGACACGGTCACGTCCAAGCTGCCGCTGGCCCCGATCTCGGCGATGGTGGCTTTTACCAGCGCCTCTCTGCGTATAGGCTCTGCCCCAAGCTTTGGCATCTTGTCCTCGAAACGACTTGCACTGCACAGGCTAGTTTGTTCTTTATTGACTCGTCAATCAAGAAAGCACGAAACCAACTCAGGGAGACTTACATGAAATCCTCGCTTTCCGTTCTCGCCATCTGCGCCGCGACGGCAGCCACAACCGCACAGGCCGACTGCGAAACCGTCACCTTCTCGGACGTGGGCTGGACGGACATCACCGCCACAACCGCCGCGACGACCGCGGTGCTCGAGGCGCTGGGCTATGAAACCGACACCAAGGTGCTTTCGGTTCCGGTGACCTACACCTCGCTGGCCGAGGGCGATGTGGACGTTTTCCTTGGCAACTGGATGCCCACCATGGAGGGTGACATCGCGCCTTACCGCGAGGCGGGCACGGTGGACACGATCCGCGCCAACCTCGAAGGCGCGAAATACACTCTGGCCACCAACGCCGCGGGCGCCGCGCTGGGCATCACCAGCTTCGACGCGATCGCCGCCAATGCCGACGCGCTGGATGCCGAGATCTACGGCATCGAGCCGGGCAACGACGGCAACCGGCTTATCATGGACATGATCGCCGATAACGCCTTCGGGCTGGGCGAGGCCGACTTCGAGGTCGTTGAAAGCTCCGAGGCGGGGATGCTGGCCCAGGTCGGCCGCGCGAGCGAGCGTGACGAACCTGTGGTGTTCCTCGGCTGGGAGCCCCATCCGATGAACGCCAACTACGAGATGACCTACCTGGAGGGCGGCGACGACTGGTTCGGCCCCAACCTGGGCGGCGCGACGGTCTATACCAACACCACCGCCGGCTATGCCGAGACCTGCCCAAACCTCGGGGCGTTCCTGAACAATCTTGAATTCACGCTGGCCATGGAAAACGAGATCATGGGCGCGATCCTCAATGACGGAACGGACCCGACCGAGGCCGCCACGGCCTGGATGTCGGGCAATCCCGATGTCGTCATGGGCTGGCTCGACGGTGTAACAACCAGTGACGGCGGCGATGCCGCCGAGGCCGTCTCGGCCGCGCTGGGCATGTAATCCACCACGGGCCGCCCCGTCCGGGGTGGCCCGCCTTCCTTCAAGGGACAAGACAACGCGACGCCCTGTCCGACAGCGGCGGAATGGAGGCCGATGCTCAACTGGCTGACCGACAAGAAGGTGCCCATCGGCGATTGGGCCGAGGCCGGGTTCGACTGGCTCGAAACCACGGGCCAGGTTTTTTTCGATGGCCTTGCCATCGCGATGGAGAACCTGATCGACGGCATCCTTTGGGTGCTGCAAAGCCCGCATCCGTTGATCATCATCGCCTGTTTCGTGGCGCTGACATGGGTGTTGCAACGCAACTGGAAGATCTGCCTCTTCGTGGCGGTGGGGTTCCTTTTCATCATCAACCAGGACTACTGGGAGGAAACCACCGAGAGCCTGACGCTGGTCCTGTCGGCCTGCGTGGTCTGCATGGCCATAGGCGTGCCCATCGGGATCGCGGCGGCCCATCGCCCGCGCCTTTACGCCTGGATGCGGCCGGTGCTGGACCTGATGCAGACCCTGCCGACCTTCGTCTACCTGATCCCGGCCATCGTCTTTTTCGGGATCGGCATGGTGCCCGGCCTGATCGCCACGGTGATCTTCGTGATCCCGGCGCCGATCCGGCTGACGCAGCTTGGCATCGCCTCGACCCCTCTGGCGCTGCTGGAAGCCGCCGATGCCTTCGGCGCGACGCCACGGCAGAAATTGTGGAAGGTCGAGCTGCCCTCGGCCCTGCCGCAGATCATGACCGGCCTGAACCAGACCATCATGCTGTCGCTGTCCATGGTCGTCATCGCCGCCCTTGTCGGCGCCGACGGCCTCGGCGTGCCGGTGGTGCGGGCACTTAACACGGTGGACACGGCCAAGGGGTTCGAAAGCGGCCTCGTGATCGTGATCGTGGCCATCATACTTGACAGGATGCTGAGGGTGGACCGGAAATGAGCGCGGTGGAATTCGACAGGGTCTCGATCGTCTTCGGCGGGAAGCCCGAAAGCGCATTGCCCCTTATGGACAGTGGCAAGGAGCGTGCCGAGATCCAGACCGAGACGGGCCAGGTCCTGGGGGTGCATGACTGTTCCATCGACGTGGAAGAGGGCGAAATCCTCGTGTTGATGGGCCTGTCCGGATCAGGCAAGTCCACCCTGCTACGGGCCGTCAACGGGCTGAACCCGGTCGTGCGCGGCGAAGTGCGGGTCGAAGATGGCGGCGAAAAGGTCAGCGTGACCCGTGCCGACACCGCCACCCTGCGGCGCCTGCGCCGCAAGCGGATCGCCATGGTCTTTCAGCAATTCGGCCTGCTGCCATGGCGCAGCGTGCGCGACAACGTCGGGTTCGGGCTGGAACTGGACGGCATGGAAAAGGCCGAACGCCACGAGAAGGTCGCGGCGCAACTGGCACTGGTCGGACTTGCGGATCGCGCGGATGCGCTGGTCGGCGAGCTGTCGGGCGGGATGCAGCAGCGAGTCGGCCTGGCCCGCGCCTTTGCCACGGACGCGCCACTGTTGCTGATGGACGAACCTTTCTCCGCGCTCGACCCGCTGATCCGGACCCGGTTGCAGGACGAACTGCTGGACCTGCAGAAGCGGCTGGGCAAGACCATCATCTTCGTCAGCCACGACCTGGACGAGGCTTTCAAGATCGGAAACCGGATCGCCATCATGGAGGGTGGGCGCATCGTGCAATGCGGCACCCCGCGCGAGATCTTCTCCAGCCCGGCCAATGACTACGTGGCCGATTTCGTGGCCAACATGAACCCGCTGGGCGTGCTGCGGGCGCGGGACGTGATGATCGACGGGGCCGAGGGGCCAGAGGTGGATGCCGAGGCGCCGCTGGCGGACCTGATCGACCGCTTGCAGGACACGCCCAGCCTGACCGTGACCGAGGCTGGACAGCCCATCGGCAAGGTCACGCAAGCCTCGGTGCTGGCGCGCATCGGCTGATCGACACGCCTCAGTGGCGGGCGGCCAGGCCACTTGCGGCGCGGGTCAGCTCTTCGACAAGTGTTTCGGCCATCGACCGGAACACCATGATCTCGAAGGCATCATCACCAGTGCGAGACACGCTGGCGGTCATCTGCCCCAGCAGCGTCTTCGCCGTGTGGCCGCGTTTGAATGTGGCCGCACGCAAGTCCACAGGGACCAGCCGCGCCAGCACGTCCTCCACCGATTTGCCCGCGATCTCGACCGTGCACCACGCGTCGGATTGATCCACGCAGGCCGCGCCCTGGATCGCGGGGCAATCAACCCCCGTGAGCAGCGCCTCGCCCTTTCCGACCCAGACCGCGCGCGCGCGGCCCTTGGCTTGGCTGCACCCGGGTGCCGGAAAGCCCACGCCAAGCGCCGATTTCAAGGCATCGCTGACGGCCTTTTTCTGGCCCTTGAATGGCAGGATGGCGGTGATCTGACCAAGATTGACCTCTGTCAGGGTCACGGCGCCGATGGTCTGCGGCAGAAGCCCGTCACAGGGCGAAAGAGCTACAAGGTTAGCCACGGAAACGCTCCCCTGCCTTGTCGAAAAAGACCGGGTCGCAGACCCGTGCCAGCGTCGTGATCCCGCGCAGGTGATCGACAACCTTGACGGTTTCCCCATGCCGCGCCCGGCCATTGGCAAGAAAACCCAGCGCCAGGTCGTGCCCCAGTGTCGGCGAATGGCAAACGCTGGTTATATAGCCATGATCGTTGGTGCGCACCGGCTCGGCGCGTTCCTCGAACAGGTGCGCTCCGGCGGTCAGCTTGGCGCCCGGAGCGACGGGTTTCAGCCCCACCAGCTGTTCGCGGCTGTCCTCCAACAGGCCCGGCCGGCGCGAGGCAGGCTGGCCGACGCAGTCCTTCTTCTTGCTGACCATGCCTTCGAAGCCGATATCGAAGGCCGTGGTGCGACCGTGGATCTCGGCATGGGTGATATGCCCCTTCTCGATGCGCA
>Ga0209931_1000452_pt1 | contig 24939 bp, 20 predicted proteins | sample SalPonR1_B_D1_MG_FD_185697 | JGI IMG/M metagenome (GOLD analysis project Ga0209931, IMG submission 185697) | Salt pond soil microbial communities from South San Francisco under conditions of wetland restoration - Salt Pond MetaG R1_B_D1_MG... ...
GCGATCCAGAGTGGACTTCTTGCTGTTCTCCAGCGCCGCGACGAGGTTTTCCGCGGATTTCTCTCCCATTCTCTCGAGTTGCGCGAGTTCCGCGGCGCTCAGCCGGTAGAGATCGTCCGGGGATTCCACCATGCCGGATTCGACGAGCTGCTCCACGATCTTCTCGCCGAGACCGTCGATGTCCATGGCACGGCGCGAGGCGAAGTGACGCAGCGCCTCCTTGCGCTGGGCGGCGCAGATGAGACCGCCGGAGCAGCGGGCGACGGCCTCGCCTTCCGGACGTTCCACCGCCGAGCCGCAGACGGGGCAGTGCTCGGGCAGGCTGATCTGCTTCGCGTCATGCGGGCGCCGGTCGCTCACCACCGAGACGATCTCGGGTATGACGTCTCCCGCCCTCCGTACGATGACGGTGTCGCCGACTCTGACGTCTTTCCGCGCGATCTCGTCCATGTTGTGCAGGGTGACGTTGCTCACGGTGACGCCGCCGACGAAGACGGGCTCCAGCCGGGCCACCGGCGTGACGGCGCCGGTGCGTCCCACCTGGAATTCCACGTCGCGCACGACCGTGAGTTCCTCCTCGGCCGCGAATTTGTGGGCGATGGCCCATCGCGGCGCACGAGAGACGAATCCGAGTTCACGTTGATGATCGAGTCTGTCCACCTTGTAGACGACACCATCGATCTCGTAGGGGAGCGAGTCCCTTTTCTCGGCGATTTGCCCATAATAACGAAGGCAGCCCTCCACGCCCCTCACGGTTTCCGTTTCCGGACAGGTGCGGTGGCCCCAGTGGCGCAGCTGGTCCAGGATGCCGCTCTGGCGATCGGGCAGATCGCCGCCCGAGTATTCGCCTATACCGTAGACGAAGATCTCGAGCGGCCGCCTCGCGGTGATGCGGGGGTCGAGCTGGCGCAGGCTGCCCGACGCCGCGTTGCGGGGATTGACGAAGGTCTTCTCGCCCTCCTTCTCCGCCCGGCGATTGAACGCCTCGAAGCCGGCTTTCGGCATGAAGACCTCGCCCCGAATCTCGATGACCCGCGGGTAGCCGGAACCACGCAGCCGCAGGGGGACGCTGCGAATCGTGCGCACGTTGTGGGTGATGTCCTCGCCTGTGGTACCGTCCCCGCGAGTGGCGGCCTGCACGAGGCCGCCGTCCTCGTAACGCATGCTGACGGCGACGCCGTCCATCTTGGGCTCGGCGTGATAGACCAGCGTTTCGCCCTCGCCCTCCTCCAGCTCGAGGCGGTCGATCACCCGCCGGTGGAACTCCCGCAGCTCGTCCTCGGAGAAAGCATTGGCCAGTGACAGCATGGGCACGCCATGCCGGACCTCGCCGAATTCACTGACCGGTGTCGTGCCCACCCGCTGTGTCGGCGAGTCGGGGTCCTGAAGTGCCGGGTACTCCTCCTCCAGCGCTTCGAGTTCGCGCATGAGCCGGTCGTACTCGGCATCGGGGACGGAGGGATCGTTGAGGACGTAGTAGCGGTAGTTGTGCTGGCGGATCTCCTCCCGGAGCGCCTCGGCGCGTTTTCTCTTGGCCGCGGGAACGCTCACGGGGGCCCCTGTCGCTCACGGCCAGACCGTGCTGGTACTGGATGATCTCCTCGCGCAAGAATCGCTCCCGCTGGACACTCATGGTGCTGCCGGCCTCGTCGAGGAGTTCCCCGTTCAGCGAGTCCGTCAGCGCGCGGGCGGTTTCCATCATCTCGTCGAAGGCCTCGGCGCCGTCCTTCGGGCCGGGCAGGACCATGAACATGCTGACACCGGGCAGTTCCTGCTCGCGGATGTTCGTGAGGTCGAACGTGCCCGGCTCCACCAGGCTGGCCACGCTGAAGACGATGCTCTCGTCGTCGGTGCCCTCCACCCGGTGAAAGATGCCGAACTTGCCGTGGCGCAGGCCGAGGCCGCGCAGGGCCAGTACGACCTGTTCGCCGTTGAAGTGGCCGTCGCCGCGGGCGACCAGCCGCAGCGTGATGATCTTCTGCTCGATCTGCGGCTGCTCGGCGGTCTCGGCGCTCTCCTCGCTGTCGCCGACGAAATCCCGGGTCTCGCCCAGCCGGATATCGTCGTCGTCCTCGTCCTCGTACCCGTACTCGTCCGATACTGCCGTGACGGGCTCGTCCGCTTCCAGCTCCGGGAGCGAGGCCGTATCGTCGTCGGCACTGACATCACTCTCGTCGAACGCGGGTTCCAGCCTCAGGTCCGGCTGGGAGTTACGGCGCCGGGCCTGGCGCCGGCTGTGCCAGTACACGAGGCCGACGACGCCGATACCGACCAGTAGAAGAATGACGCGCAATTCGTCCATGGCAACGACCAGCGACGCCGGATCAGCTCGCCGCCATTTTCACCGCCGCGTCGAGATCGACCGACACCAGGCGGGAGACACCGGGCTCCTGCATGGTAACGCCGGTGAGCTGGCGCGCCATCTCCATGGTGACCTTGTTGTGCGTGATGAACACGAACTGCACCTGAGACGACATTTCCTTGACGATATCGCAGAAGCGGCCGACGTTGGCGTCGTCGAGCGGCGCATCCACCTCGTCCAGCATGCAGAAAGGCGCCGGGTTCAGCTCGAAAATGGCGAACACCAGCGCGACGGCGGTCAGCGCCTTCTCGCCGCCCGAGAGCAGGTGGATGGTACTGTTGCGTTTGCCGGGCGGCCGCGCCATCACCGTCACGCCCGCGGAGAGGAGATCCTCGCCGGTGAGCTCCAGATAGGCGTGCCCGCCGCCGAAAAGCTTCGGGAACAGCCGCTTGAAGCCGGCGTCCACCAGGTCGTAGGTCTCGCGGAAGCGCGTGCGCGTCTCCTTGTCGATCTTGCGGATCGCCCCCTCCAGCGTGCTCAGTGCCTCGTTCAGGTCGGCCAGCTGGGCGTCGAGGTACTCCTTGCGCTGGGACTGTTCCTGGAATTCGTCGATCGCGGCGAGATTGATGGGCCCGAGCCGCTCGATGCGGGCGCTGAGCTTGTGCAGGTTCTCTTCCCAGACCTCGGCCGAGGCATCCTCCTGCATCTCCTCGAGGACCGGCTCCAGCTCGAAGCCGGTTTCGGCGAACTGCTCGGCCACGCCTTCGCGGCGCACCCGTATCTCCTGGGCCGCCATGCGCACCTGGTCGACGCCCTGGCGGGCCGATTCCAGGGTGGTCTCGTTGGTCAGTCGCTGCTGATCCAGTTCGCGCAGCTCCGCATCCACGGCCTCCACCGCACGGCGCGCCTCGGCCAGAGTGCCCTCCACTTCCACCCGCTCGCGCAGCTGCACCTCCAGTGCCTCTTCCTGGCGCCGGATAGGCTCCTCGCCGGCGGCGAGCTGTTCCTTGAGCGCCGCCTCGCGCTGATGGAACTGGCCGAGCTGGGATTTCATCCGCGCCAGACTCTGGCTGGCGGATTCCCGTGAGGAACGACGCGACTCGTAACGCAGCGCGATGGCCTGGGTGTCGGCGCGGTCCTGCTCCGCCTGCTGGCGCACGCGGGCGAGTTCGCCGCGGAGCTGCTCGCGCTGGCTCTCCAGCTCCGAGCGCTGCTTCTCGAGCGAGCCCACGTCCGCTCGCGACTGCTCCAGGCGCTGCCGGCTATCTTCCAGCCGTTGCCGGGTGGCCTCGAGCTCCCGATCGATATCGGCGGTTTCGGTGCGGAACGACTCGATGCGCTCTTCGATCTGGGAGAGCCGATAGCGCGCGCTCTCGAGCCGGGCCTGAGCGTCGGCCTGACGGCGATGCCGGTCGGCGGCCGCCTGCTGCACGGACTCGCGCTGCTCCTCCAGGCTCTCCAGCCGGCGGCGCGTATCGTGCAGGGTCTTCTCCAGCGTCTCCACCCGCACACGCTGCTCGCGCAGCTCGTCCTTCAGCGTGCGCATCTCCTGCTCACGCTTCAGTATTCCGCCCCGCGCGTCCTTCTCCCGGTTGACCCGCAGCCAGCTGCGGCCGAGCCAGATGCCGTCGGCAGTGATGATTGACTCGTTATCGTCCAGACGGTCCCGCAGTGCGAGCGCGGCCGGCAGCGAATCTGCCGTGCGAACGTGCTGCAACTGATCGAGCACAGCCTGGGGCGCACCGCTGACCCGGGCGGCGAGCCGGCCGTCCCCGGCCGACAGGGAACTCTCCCTGCCCTGCACGAGGGTCAGGGAGCCGTCGTTCAGTTCTTCCAGCGATCGGGTCGCGGCGACGAGATCGTCGACGCAGACCGCCTGCAGATACGAGCCCAGCACGGTTTCCACCGCGCGCTCCCAGCCGTCCTCCACCTTCAGCCGCTGCGCGAGCCGCGGGCGCTCCGCCAGCCCCGCCGCCTCGAGCCAGCTGCCGACGGTGCCGTCCGCCTCGCCAAGCGCCGCCTTCTGCAGAGCCTCGAGCGAGGTGTAGCGGCCGCCCGCCTTCTGCAACTCGTCCTTGCGCGCTTCCAGGTGCCGGCCGATGCGTACCTCCTGCTCCCGCAGCGTGCCGATCTGCTGGCGCAGTTCGCTCACCCTGGCGTCCGCCTCTTCGGCCGCCTGCCGCAGTGCGCTCTCCTCGCCGGTGAGGCCGGAGACGGCTTCCTTCTGCTCGTCCACGGAGAGGCCTCGGGAGTCCTCGCCGATCCGCTCCCGGCGCTGGGTCAGCTTCTCGAGCTGGCCCTCCAGCTGCTCGATCCTGGCCCGCTCGACCTCGCCTGACTGCTCCACGTCGCTCGCGCGCCGCACGAACTCGTCCCAACGCGACTGCCACGCCGCCATGGCTTGCTCGGCCCGCTGCAGCGATTCGGCCGAGGCGGCCTCCCGGCCACGGGCCTGCTCCAGGTCCGGCGTCAGCTCGTTCAGTGCCAGCTCCAGCTGGTCCAGCTCGTTGCGGTCCTGCTCGATGTGATCCTCGATCTCGCGCGCCGCGGCGCGGGCCTGCGTGAGGTCCTGCTCCTGGCGCTGGCGCAGCTCGCGGCCGTGCTCGATGGACTGCTCCAGACGGGCGATCTCGGCGCCGATGCGGTAGTAGCGGCCCTGGACCTCGTTGAAGGCCTCGCTGCGCTCGCCCTGGCTCACGCGGGCCTGCTCCATGGCGGCCTCGATGCGGCGCTGTTCGGCGACGGCGGCCTGCAGGGCATTCTCCTTCTGCGCCTGGCGACGCTCCTGCTCCGCGGCCCGGGCGTCCAGGTCCCGCAGCTTCAGGGCCAGGAGTTCCGCTCGGGTGCGGCGCTCTTCGGCCTTCAGGCGCTTGTAGCGCTCGGCGGTCTTGGCCTGGCGGTCGAGATGCTTCAGCTGTTTCTCGACTTCGTCCACCAGGTCGGCCAGGCGCTCCAGGTTGTCCTTGGTGTGCCGGATCCGGTTCTCCGTCTCGCGGCGCCGGTCCTTGTACTTGGAGATGCCGGCGGCCTCTTCCAGATACACCCGCAGCTCTTCCGGCTTGGCCTCGATCAGCCGCGAGATCATGCCCTGCTCGATGATCGAGTAGCTCCGCGGCCCGAGTCCGGTGCCGAGGAAGACGTGGGTGATGTCCTTGCGGCGGCAGCGCGTGCCGTTCAGATAGTAGGTGGAGATGCCGTCGCGGGAGACGGAGCGTTTGATGGAGATCTCCGAGTACTGGGCGTACTGCCCCCCGATGGTGGCATCGGAGTTGTCGAACAGGAGCTCGATGGTGGCGGCGCCCACCGGCTTGCGGGCACTGGAGCCGTTGAATATGACGTCCGTGATCGAGTCGCCCCGCAGGCGGCTCGCCGAACTCTCTCCCATCACCCAGCGCACCGCGTCGATCACGTTCGATTTGCCGCAACCGTTCGGCCCTACGACGCCGACGAGATTGCTCGGAAACGAAATGGTGGTGGGATCAACGAAGGACTTGAAGCCGGATAGCTTGATTTTGCTCAGTCGCATCTCGTGATCTTACGGCATTAGCCCGCCAAAACGCGCTAGTGTAAAGTAAATTCCGGACGGTGACGATTGCGAGGAAAATCGCCGCCGACTGGCCACACGAGGAGCAGAAATCCCGATGAACGAGATTCGTTCGCCGGCCGCCGTAACGGGGCCGAGCAAGCAACTGGAGACGTTCGAGAATCCCAATCCCGGCCGGGATTATACCATTCGGATCACGGTGCCCGAGTTCACCTGCCTGTGCCCCAAGACCGGCCAGCCGGACTTCGCCACCCTGTACCTCGAGTACGTTCCCGACGCGCGCTGCGTCGAGCTGAAATCGCTGAAGCTCTACGTCTGGTCATTCCGCGACGAGGGTGCCTTCCACGAGGCCGTGACGCACCGGATCCTGGAGGACCTGGTGGCCGCCACGGATCCGCGCTTCCTGCGGCTGACGGCCGATTTCAACGTGCGCGGCGGCGTGTATACCGAGGTGGTGGCCGAGCATCGCCGGGCCGGCTGGGAGCCGCAGATCCCGGTGGTTCTCCCACCGCCCGCCGGCGGCGACTGACCGCCCCGCGGCACCGCTCCCGGGTGCCGCGTTTCCGCCTGAAAAAAAGCCGGAAATGCCGCTTTCCAGAGCGCCTATTGGATGTATAATCCCGCGCTTTTGACGCGCCTTTCCCGGAGGGTGATGATGCCTGCAAAGAAGAAGGCAACGAAGGCCAAGAGCCGCAAGAAGACCGCTTCCAAGTCGAAGGCCGCGACGCGCAAGAAGGCGACGGCGAAGAAGAAGGTCACCAGGAAAGCGCCGGCGAAGAAGGTCGCCAAGAAAAAGGCCGTGAAAAAGAAGGCGGCCGGCAAGAAAAAGGCTGCGAAAAAGGCGCCGGCGAAGAAGAAGGTGGCAAAGAAGAAAACTGCCGCCAAAAAGGCGCCGAGCAAGAAGAAGGCGGCCGGCAAGAAGGCTGCCAAGAAGGCCCCGGCAAAAAAATCCGGAAAGAAGAAGGCCGCGTCGAAGCGCACGCGCAGCCGCTCCGAAGTGCTGTCCGGTCCGCTGCACGGCCTGGAGCCTTACAAGCCGCGGCGCGGCGAGGAGTACATGAGCGCCGATCAGCTGGAGCACTTCCGCCAGATCCTGAGCGCCTGGAAACGCGAGCTGATGGAAGAGGTGGACCGCACCGTGCACCACATGCAGGACGAGGCGGCCAACTTCCCCGACCCCAGCGACCGGGCCACCCAGGAGTCCGAGTTCGGTCTGGAGCTACGTACCCGGGACCGGGAACGCAAGCTTCTGCGCAAGATCGACGCGGCGCTGAACCGCATCGACGAGGGCACCTACGGCTACTGCGAGGAGACCGGCGAGGAGATCGGGCTGAAGCGGCTCGAGGCGCGTCCGGTGGCCACGCTCTGCCTGGAGGCCCAGGAGCGCCGCGAACTCGCCGAACGCCAGTTCCGCGACCGGGACGACCAGTACCGCTGAGTCCGCCAGCGCCGACGGCGGAGCCGAGTTGAACGCCGATCCCGCCCCGGCGCCCGGCGTGGGCCGTTTTGCCCCCTCGCCCACCGGCCCGCTCCATTTCGGTTCCCTGCTGGCCGCCGTCGCCAGCTATCTCGAGGCTCGCGGCCGCGGCGAGCGCTGGCTGCTCAGGATCGAGGATATCGACCCGCCGCGGGAAGAGGCCGGCGCGGCCGAGGCGATCGTCCGCTGCCTCGAGCTCTATGGTTTTCAGTGGGATGGCCCGGTTTTGCGGCAGAGCCGCAACGAGGAGCGCCACCGGACGGCTGTCGAACGCCTGCTTGCCGAGGGCCTCGCCTACCCCTGCCGCTGCACGCGGCGCGTGCTCGCCCGCACGGCCCGCCAGGGCGCCATGGGACCGATCTACCCGGGCACCTGCCGCGACGGCAGCGGCCGCGGCGCACGCGCCATACGGGTGCGCACGACGGACGAGCCCATCGGCGTGGCCGACCGGCTGCAGGGACCCATCGAACAACGCCTGGAGCGCGAACTCGGGGACTTCGTGATCCGCCGCCGGGACGGCCTGATCGCCTACCAGCTAGCGGTGGTGATCGACGACGCGGTGGACGGCGTCACCGACGTGGTCCGGGGCATCGACCTCCTCGACTCGACACCGCGCCAGATCCACCTCCAGCGTCTCCTCGGGCTGCCGACGCCGAGCTACATGCACATCCCCGTCGCCGTGGGTGCCGACGGCGAGAAACTCAGCAAGCAGACGTCGGCCCCGCCTATCGCCATCGATCCGGACGCCGTCGCGCCCACCCTCTGCCGCGCGCTCGCCTGCCTGCGCCAGGAGCCGCCCGCGGCCCTGGCTGGCGCCAGCCCGGATGCCGTGTGGGAGTGGGCCCTTGCCAACTGGCGGCCGGAGCGACTCCGCTCGCTGGCGAGCGTGCAGGGTGTCTGAGGGGTCTTTCCGCTATGCAGCAAAATCGGCTATCTTACGTCCATGAGTGAAACCCGAATCATCAAGAAGTACCCCAATCGCCGGCTCTACGACACCGAGGAGAGCCGCTATATCACGCTGGCCGATATCAAGCGGCTGGTGCTGGAGAAGGCGGATTTCACCGTCATCGACAAGAAATCCGGCGACGACATCACGCGGAGCATTCTCCTGCAGGTGATCAGCGAGCAGGAGGCCCAGGGCGAGCCGATCATGAGCCAGGACTTCCTGTCCCAGATCATCCGCGCCTATTCCAGCGCCATGCCGAATTTCGTCAGCACCTACCTGGAGCAGAGCCTGAAGCTGTTCCTGAACCAGCAGAAGCAGGTGCGCACCCAGGTCAAGAAGGTGGTCGGCGTCGACCCGGTGGCCGCCGTGGCGGGCGTCACGCAGCGGAATTACGCGCGCTGGAAGTCGGTGCAGGAGGAGATTTTCCGCACCCTGACGGGCACCCGGAAGGAAGACGAGAAGCAGGAGGACAAGCGGGACAACGAGCGTTGAATTTCTTGCCCGCGAGGGGTTGACACCGGCCTTCCGATAGCCTAATTTGTGCACTGCAGCAGGCTTCATGCTCCCCCGCTACCTGCTGCACATGCCTGAAGGAGTGCAACACTCCGATTGGCTGGCCCCTCGCGCATGCGAGGGGCCTTTTTTATGCTCGGCCGTCATGCCCGCGACATGGCCATGGACAAGCCAGCAGCCTTTCAGCCGCCCCGGTGGCTGACGAACCGCCACGCGCAGACCCTGTTCACCAGCTCGCCGCTGTGCCGCCCGCCGGCGCCGCGCTGGCGCCAAGAAACGGTGGAGCTGCCCGACGGCGACTTCGTCGAGGCCCACTGGCTGGACCCCGCCGTCGCCCGCCCGACCACCACCCTGGTGCTGCTGCACGGCCTGGAGGGCTCCAGCGAGGCCACCTACGCCCGCATGATGGCGCCCGCGGCCGCGGCGCGGGGCTGGCGGCTCGTGGTCCTGCACGCCCGGGACTGCGGCGAGCGCCGCAACCGCCTCCCCCGCCGCTATCACGCGGGCGAGACCGGCGACCTGCGCTATTTCATGGGCCGTCTCGTCGGGCAGCCGGACGGCCGCTTCATCGCCGCGGGCTACTCCCTGGGCGGCAACGTCCTGCTGAAATATCTCGGCGAGGAAGGCGCCGACAGCCCGTTCGCGGCTGCGGCGGCGGTCTCCGTGCCGTTCGAGCTGCAGGATTCGGCGGAGGCGCTGAACCGGGGCTTCTCGCGCTTCTACCGCTGGTACCTTCTGCGCCGGATGAAGAGCGCGATGAAGCGGAAGTTCACGCCGGACACCGCGCCTTTCGACTGGCAGGCCGCGCTGGGCGCACGGGATTTCGTCGCCTTCGACGATATCGTCACGGCGCCGTTGCACGGCTTCCGCGACGCGACGCACTACTACGAGGAGTGCTCGTCCGGGCGCTACCTCGGCGGCATACGCACGCCGACGCTGATCCTGAACGCGCGGGACGACCCGTTCATGAGCCCCGCGGTCATCCCCGATGCCGCGTCGCTACCCGAGCCGGTCCGCCTGGAGATCACCGACGCCGGGGGCCACATCGGTTTCGTGAACGGGACTGCGCCTTGGCGGCCGTCGTACTGGATGCCCGCGCGCCTGCTGACCTGGTTCGACCGGGCGCTGGCCGAGCGGGACAGCCGGACGGGTCCCGACCGATCCTCACCACGGGCCCGCCATCAAGGGGCCGGCACGAAAGGGCCGGATTAAAAAAGGCCGTCGGCGCGGCCGACGGCTGGGAACCCGCTCAGGCCGCGTCCGCTTCCTTCATGCTGAGACGGATCCGGCCCTGGCGATCCACTTCCAGCACCTTCACCCGCACGATGTCGCCCTCGGAGAGCTTGTCGCTCACCTTCTCCACCCGTTCGTTGGAGATCTGGGAGATATGCACGAGGCCGTCCTTGCCCGGCAGGATCGTCACGAAGGCGCCGAAGTCCATCAGCCGGGCCACGCGGCCCTCGTAGGTACGGCCCACCTCCACATCCGCAGTGATCAGTTCGATGCGGCGCAGCGCCTCCTTGCCGGAAGCACCGTCCACCGAAGCGATCTTCACGGTGCCGTCGTTCTCGATGTCGATAGTGGCCCCCGTCTCCTCCGTGATGGAACGGATGACGGCGCCGCCCTTGCCGATGACGTCGCGGATCTTATCCGGGTCGATCTTGAAGGTCATGATGGTGGGCGCCCAGTCGGACATCTCCTCGCGGGGCTTCTCCAGCACCTTGTTCATCTCGCCGAGGATATGCAGACGCGCCTCCTTGGCCTGCGCCAGCGCCTTCTCCATGATCTCGCGCGTGATGCCCTCGATCTTGATGTCCATCTGCAGCGCTGTGACGCCCTCGGAGGAGCCGGCCACCTTGAAGTCCATGTCGCCGAGATGGTCCTCGTCGCCGAGGATGTCGGTCAGGACTGCGAACTTGTCGCCGTCCTTCACCAGCCCCATCGCGACGCCGGCCACCGGCGCCTTCAGCGGCACGCCCGCGTCCATCAGGGCGAGGCTCGAGCCGCAGACCGAAGCCATGGAGCTGGAACCGTTGGACTCGGTGATCTCGGAGACGACCCGGATCACGTAGGGGAACTCGTCCATGTTCGGCATGACGGCCTGGATGCCGCGCCGGGCCAGCTTGCCGTGGCCGATCTCGCGGCGCTTGGGCCCGCCCATGAAGCCCGTCTCGCCGACGCAGTACGGCGGGAAGTTGTAATGGAGCATGAAGGGCTCCTTGTACTCGCCCTCCAGCGCGTCGATGATCTGCGCGTCACGGCCCGTGCCGAGCGTCGCGGTGACAATGGCCTGCGTCTCGCCGCGGGTGAACAGCGCCGACCCGTGGGTGCGGGGCAGCGTGCCGACACGGACGCTGATCGGGCGCACCGTGCTGTGGTCGCGGCCGTCGATGCGCGGCTGACCGTCCAGCACCCGGTTGCGGACGATGGACTTCTCGAGCTTGCCGAGAGCCGCGGACACCTCGTCGGCGCCGTAAGCGGGCTCCTCGCCGCCTGCCAGCTTCTCGCGGGCCTCGCTCTTCGTCTTGGCGACCGCCTCCTGACGCTCCTGCTTGTCGCTGATCTGGTAGGCCTCGGTGAGCGCGCCGCGGGCGATCTCCGCCACCTTTTCCTCGAGGGTGGCGTCCGTCTGCGGAGGCTGCCAGTCCCAGGCCGGCTTGGCCGCCTGGCGCGCCAGTTCCTCGATCACCTCGATCGCCGCCTGCATCTTCTCGTGACCGAACATGACCGCGCCCAGCATGACGTCCTCGGCGAGGACGTGCGCTTCGGACTCGACCATCAGCACGGCCTCGCTGGTGCCCGCCACCACGAGGTCCAGCTGGGAGTCTTCGAGCTGGCTGGCCGTCGGGTTCAGCAGATACTCACCGTCCCGGTAGCCCACGCGGGCGGCGGCGATCGGACCCCGGAACGGCATGCCCGAGAGCGCCAGCGCCGCCGAGGCGCCGATCATGGCCGGGATGTCGGCGTCGATCTCGGGGTCCAGGGAGATCACCGTGGTGATCACCTGCACCTCGTTCATGAATCCTTTCGGGAACAGCGGCCGGATGGGACGGTCGATCAGGCGCGACGTCAGCGTCTCCTTCTCGCTCGGCCGACCCTCGCGCTTGAAGAAGCCGCCGGGGATACGGCCCGCGGCGTAGGTCTTCTCCTGGTAGTTGACGGTGAGCGGGAAGAACGGGCGGCCCGGATCCGCTTCCTTGCGACCCACGGCCGTCGCGAGGACGACGGTGTCGCCCATGCTCACCATAACGGCGCCGTCCGCCTGTCGGGCGACCTCGCCCGTCTCCAGCGTCACTTCATGATCGCCGTAATTGAAACTCTGCTTGATTACTGTCACGCCTGATCCTTCTGTCTGCTAATGCGAAAACTGGATGCAGGTCCGGCGACCGCGGGGTCGGCGCACCTGCATCCAGTCCATGTTCCGATTCTGCGCTGGGGTTGTTGGTCAGCAATTGCCGATCAGCAATTGCCGATCAGCGGCGCAGGCCGAGCCGCTTGATCAGGTCCTGATAGCGGTCCTGATCCTTCTTCTTGAGGTAGTCCAGCAATTTCCGACGCTTGTTGACCAGCATCAGGAGCCCCTTGCGGGAATGATGGTCGCGCTTGTGCTCGGAGAAATGCTCGGTGAGATCGGTGATGCGTGCGGACAGCAGCGCGACCTGGACCTCCGGTGACCCGGTGTCGGCGTCGCCGCGGCTATACTCCTTGAGGATGCTGCTCTTGCGTTCAGTCGAAAGTGGCATTGTTCGAAAACTCCAGTCTCAGTGCTCTTTGCCCTTCTGTGCAGCCCGGCATTGTAACTCGGGTCCGGGCCCGCTAACAATCTAAATACAATCTAAATTTCGGCGGTTTTTCCGCCGTGCGTGAATACCCGCCGGGGCCGCACGGCGCCCGGGAACGGTATCTCGCCCACGCCGAGGAAGCGCCCGGCGCGGTCGTAGACCCGCAGAGGGCCCTCCCGCGCCGAGTAGTCTGCCGGCACCTGCTGCCCCTGCAGGAAGCGCTCGGCCGCGCCCAACTCCACCTCCGCCGCCGGCCAGTCCGCCAGCGCCGCGTCCACCGGCTGCAGATAACCGTCCAGCGACTCGGCAGAGGCCGCCTCCAGCGCGTCCAGCGTCACCATCGCGGCGCCCGGGAAAGGCCCGACGGCCACCCGCCGCAGGGCTCGCGTGTAGCCCACGGTGCCCGCCGCCGCCGCGATGTCCTCCACCAGCGTGCGAACGTAGGTGCCTTTCGAGCAGCGCACCCGGAAGACGAGTTCATCGCTCTCCCGCGCAATCAGCTGCAGCGAGCGAATGCGCACGCGGCGCGGCGCCCGCTCCACTTCCAGACCCTCGCGGGCCAGTTCGTACAGGCGCCGGCCGCCCTGCTTCAATGCCGAATACATCGGCGGTACCTGCTCGATCTCGCCGGTGAAGCGCTCGAACAGCGCCTGCCAGTCCGCACCGTCCAGGTCCGGCAGCTCCGCCGTCTCGACCACCCGGCCCTCGGAATCGCCGGTATCGCGGCGCTCGCCGAGGCATGCCCGGACGAGATATTCCTTCTCGGCGTCCAGCAGCCAGGCGCTGATCTTGGTGGCCTCGCCGAAACACAACGGCAGCAGGCCCGTGGCCGCGGGGTCGAGGCTGCCCGTATGGCCCGCCTTGCGCGCCCGGAATATCCCGCGCACCCGCTGCAGGGCCTGGTTCGAGCTCAGCCCCTCCGGCTTGTCCAGCAGAACGATGCCGTGCACGTCACGGCGGGCCGGACGGCGGCGCTGGGCGGGGGCGCCCATCTCACTCCTCCGACTGCCGACCGCCGCCGGCGCGATCGATGAGGTCGGTCAGCGCGAGCCCTCGCTCGGCGCTGTCGTCGTGTTCGAAGCGCAGCTCCGGGACGTGGCGCACGGACAGCTCCTTGCCGAGACGGCTGCGCAGGAATCCCGCGGCACGGCGCAGCCCGTCCGCGGCCGCGTCCACGTCCGCCGCCGGATCCAGCACGCTGAACCAGACCCTGGCCACCGACAGGTCGCGGGACAGCTCGACGTCGCTGACCGAGACTTTCGCCAGCGCGGGGTCCTTGCTCTCAAAGCGCAGCAACTCGTTCAGCACACGCATGATCTGACCGCCGAGCCTGCGGCTCCTGGGGTATTCACGTGGCATGGCGGCGCGGGCGGTCAGTCGAGCGAACGGGCCACCTCGACCCGCTCGTAGCACTCGATCTGGTCGCCGGGCTTGACGTCGTTGTAGTTGCGAACGCCGATGCCGCATTCGGTGCCGGCGCGCACCTCGTTGACGTCGTCCTTGTAGCGGCGCAGCGATTCCAGCTCGCCCTCGTAGATCACCACGTTGTCACGCAGCACGCGGATCGGGTTCGAGCGCTTAACGTAGCCGTCCACCACCATGCAGCCGGCCACCTGGCCGAACTTCGGCGAGCGGAACACCTCGCGCACCTCGGCCAGCCCTACGATCTGCTCGCGGATCTCCGGCGACAGCATGCCGGTGATGGCCGCCTTCACGTCGTCGATGGCCTCGTAGATGATGCTGTAGTAGCGCACATCCACGCCGGTTTCCTTGATCGCGCTGCGCGCCGCGCTGTCCGCGCGCACGTTGAATCCGATCACGATGGCGTTCGACGCCGAAGCGAGGTTGATATCGGACTCGGTGATGCCGCCGACGCCGGAGGCGATCACGTCCACCTTCACCTCGTCGCCGGAGAGCTTGGTCAGCGCATCCCGCAACGCCTCGGCACTGCCGTGCACGTCGGCCTTGATCAGCAGCTGCACGCTGGTGGTCTGCCCCTCGGACATCTGCGAGAAGACGTCTTCCAGCTTGGCCGCCTGCTGCTGGGCCAGTTTCACGTCGCGGGACTTGCCCTGACGGAACTCCGCGACCTCGCGGGCCTTGCGATCGTCCTTGACGACCAGCATCTCGTCGCCCGAATTCGGCGTACCGGACAGGCCGAGCACGACGACCGGCGTCGACGGGCCGGCGCTGTTCACCGGCTCCTGGTTTTCGTTGAACATGGCCCGCACGCGCCCGTATTCCTCGCCGGCCAGGATGGCATCACCCGCTTTCAGCGTGCCGCTCTGCACCAGCACCGTCGCGACCGCGCCACGGCCCGTCTCCAGGCTGGACTCGACCACCACGCCCTTCGCCGGACCCTCGGCCACGGCCTTCAGGTCCATGAGTTCGGCCTGCAGGGAGAGCGCCTCCAGCAGGTCGTCGACGCCCTCGCCCGTCTGGGCGGAGACGTTGACGAACAGCGTGTCGCCGCCCCACTGCTCGGGGATCACCTCGTGCTGGGACAGCTCGTTACGCACCCGGTCCGGATCCGCTTCCTCGCGGTCGATCTTGTTCACCGCGACGACAATCGGCACCCCGGCCGCCTTGGCGTGCTGCACCGCCTCGATGGTCTGCGGCATGACGCCGTCGTCCGCGGCGACCACCAGGATGACCACGTCGGTCACCTGCGCGCCGCGGGCCCGCATGGCCGTGAAGGCGGCGTGGCCCGGCGTATCCAGGAACGTCACGCTGCCCTTCTCGGTGGGCACCTGATAGGCGCCGATGTGCTGGGTGATGCCGCCGGCCTCGCCCGCCGCCACCTTGGTGCGGCGGATGTAGTCCAGCAGCGAGGTCTTGCCGTGGTCGACGTGGCCCATGATGGTCACCACCGGCGAGCGCGAGACCTTCTCGCCCTCCACCTCGACGTCGGCGAGCACGTCCTCGTCGACGGAACTCTCGGCCAGCGGCTTCGCCGTATGGCCCATCTCCTCGACGACGAGCACGGCGGTGTCCTGGTCGATGACCTGGTTGATCGTAACCATGGCGCCCATGCCCATGAGCACCTTGATGACCTCCGGCGCCTTGACCGCCATGCGCTGGGCGAGCTCCGCGACCGTGATGGTCTCCGGGATCTCCACTTCGCGCACGACCGGGGCCGTGGGCCGCTCGAAGCCGTGCTGGGAATCCACGCTGACGGACACCGGGCGCCGGCGCTGGGGCCGCTTGCGTTTGCGCCGGCCGCTCTTGTCTCCGGCTACGTGCAGTTCCTTGCGGCCGTAGCGGGTGCTCTGGTCCTTCTTCGATTCTTTCTCGCGGCGTTCCTTGGCGGCGGCTTCCTTGCGTTCCTGCTCGGCGCGCTCGGCCGCCTGCAGGGCTGCGGCGGCTTCGGTCTCGGCCTTCTCGCGAGCCTCGCGCTCCTGCTCTTCCTTCTCGTGCTGCTCGGCCCGGGCAGCCTCGGCCTCCTGCTCGCGCAGCTTCTCCTGGCGCTCCGCCTCGATGCGCTCCTGCTCCAGGCGTGCCGCCTCCTCGCGCTCCTGTTCGTCGCGGCGCTGGCGGTCCAGCTCTTCCTGCTGGGCCTTGGCCTGCTGTTCCAGCACGTCGCGCTTCACGTAGGTGCGCTTGCGGCGCACTTCCACGTTGACCGTGCGGGAACGGCCCTGGGCCCCGGAGAGGCGCAATTCCGACTGGGACTTGCGCTTCAGCGTGATCTTCTTCGGACCGGCCCCACTGCTCTCGTCGCGCCCGTGGGAACGACGCAGGTGCGAGAGCAGCTCGAGCTTCGCATCCTCGCTGATCGTATCGTCCTGGCCGCTGACCTTGATGCCCGCTTCGTCCAGCTGAGAGATCAGCTTGTCGACCGGTACCTTCAGTACCTCTGCGAACTGTGCGACAGTGACTTCAGCCATACCTAAAACTCCTGTTAATCAGGCCCGCTCCTGCTGCTGCTCTTCTTCCTGCTCGAACCAGTGCGCGCGCGCCGCCATGATCAGCGCAGCGGCCTGCTCCTGGTCCATCTCTTCCTGGATATCCAGCAGATCGTCCACCGACTGCTCCGCCAGGTCTTCCCGCGTCACCACGCCCTCGCTGGCCAGCAGGTAGGCGAGTTCGCGGGTCATGCCGTCCAGCGCCAGCAGATCCTCGGCGGGCTCCGCCTCGTCGATCTTCTCCTCGCTGGCGATCGCCTGGGTCAGCAGGACGTCGCGGGCGCGGTTGCGCAGCTCGTCCACGATGTCCTCGTCGAACTCCTCGATCTCGGCCAGCTCGGCCGCGGGCACGTAGGCCACTTCCTCCACCGTGGAGAAGCCTTCCTGCACCAGGATCATGGCCACCTCCTCGTCGACGTCGAGGCCCTTCATGAACATCTCGGTCAGCTCGCGCATCTCCGATTCGCTCTTCTCCTCGGCGTCGGCGGCGGTCATGACGTTCAGCTCCCAGCCGGTCAGCTCGCTCGCCAGGCGGATGTTCTGGCCGCCGCGGCCGATGGCCTGGGACAGCTTGTCCTCTTCCACCGCGATATCCATGCTGTGGGCCTCCTCGTCCATGACGATGGAGACCACGTCCGCCGGCGACATGGCGTTGACGACGAACTGCGCCGGATTGTCGTCCCAGAGGATGATGTCGACACGCTCGCCGGCCAGCTCGTTGGACACGGCCTGCACCCGGGAGCCGCGCATGCCGACGCAGGCGCCCACCGGGTCGATGCGCCGGTCGTTGCTCTTGACCGCGATCTTCGCCCGCAGGCCCGGGTCCCGGGCGGCGGCGACGATATCGATCAGGCCCTGCCCCACCTCGGGGACCTCCAGGCGGAACAGGTCGATCAGGAACTCCGGCGAGGTGCGGGTCATGAACAGCTGCGGGCCCCTGATCTCCGACCGGACCTCCACCAGGCGCGCCTTGATGCGGTCCTGGGGACGCACCGGCTCGCGCGGGATCATGTTCTCGCGCGGCACGAAACCCTCGGCATTGCCGCCCAGGTCGATGTAGACGCCGTTACGGTCCACCCGCTTCACCAGGCCGCTCAGCAGTTCGCCGACCCGGTCCTGGAATTCCTCGACCACCTGCTCACGCTCGGCCTCGCGCACCTTCTGCACGATCACCTGCTTGGCGGTCTGGGCGGCGATGCGGCCGAACTCCACGGACTCCATCGGCACCTCGACGTAGCCGCCGGGCTCGGCGTCGGGGTCTATCTCGACGGCGTCGATCATCCTCAGCTCCCGGTCCGGGAACTCGAGTTCGGTGGAATCGTCCTCGAAAACCAGCCAGCGGCGGAAGGTATCGTAGTCGCCGGTCTGGCGGTCGATGGCCACGCGCACGTCGATATCCTCGCCGTGGCGCTTGCGCGTGGCGGACGCCAGCGCCGCCTCGATCGCCTCGAAGATAATCTCCTTGTCCACGCCCTTCTCGTTAGAGACGGCGTCGACCACCATCAGAATTTCCTTGCTCATACCTGTCGTCTCTCCGCCCAGCCCGATATGGTGGCTAAAGCTCGGGAACCAACCTCGCCTTGTCGATGTCGGCGATGCGCAGCCGATAGAGTTCGCCGTCCACACGCATCGCCACGTAACCCTCTTCCACGCCTTCCAGCGTGCCGCGGAACCGCCGCCGGCCTTCCAGCGGGGCTCTCAGCGCGACCTTCGCCTCGCTGCCGATGAAACGCTCGAAGTGCTCGGGACGCTTCAGCGGCCGGTCCAGACCGGGCGAGGACACCTCCAGCACGTACTCGCCGGGGATCGGGTCCTCCACGTCCAGTACGCCGCTCACCTGGTGGCTCACCCGCTCGCAATCCTCGAGGTTCACGCCTTCGGGCTTGTCGATATAGAGCCGCAGCAGTCCCTTGCCTCCGCCGATGCGGGCCTCCAGGTCCACGAGCTCGTAGCCCATGGTCGCCAGCGTCGGCTCCAGCAGCTGCCTGATCTCTTCCTCTGTCACTCTTCCTCTGTCACGGGCCCGTGTCTGGGACCCCAACAAAAAATGGGCCCCAGGGCCCATTTCGTTCCTGCTCCTGCCCCGGCCTGCCGGCCCTGGCTCCGGCAGACCTTTCCGGGCAAACAAAAAGCCCCGAGCGGGGCTTTTTGTCACCAAAAACCTTGGTAGCGGGGGCAGGATTCGAACCTGCGACCTTCGGGTTATGAGCCCGACGAGCTGCCAGACTGCTCCACCCCGCATCCGCAGAACACGAATAGTACTAGAGAAGACACGGTGGTTTCAACCGTCCCGGCAAGAACGGTCACCGAGCCGGCCGGTTCCCTCAGGCCATGACGCTCGCGCACAGGGCCAGCAGCGTGCCCGGCACCAGGCCGAGGCCGAGAATCGCCAGCCCGTTCACGCTCAGCACCACCTGCATCTCGCGCGGCGCCGTCAGCGGCGCGCTGTCGTCGGGCGCGTCGAAATAGACGAACTTCAGCACCCGCAGGTAGTAGAAGGCGCCGATCACCGAAAAGACCACCATCAGCAGGGCCAGCCAGGTGTAGACGACGCCCTCCGGCGCCAGGCGACCGGCATCCAGGACGGCGGAGATCACGTTCAGCTTGGCCCAGAAGCCCACCCAGGGCGGGATGCCGGCCAGGCCGAACATGAAGCAGGCCATCATCGCCGCGAACCAGGGACTGCGGCTGTTCAGCCCCTTGAAGTCGCTGATCTCCTCCGCCTCGAAACCCTGCCGCGAGAGCAGGATGACCATGCCGAATGCGCCTGCGGCCATCAGAACGTAGGTGATGGTGTAATACATGGCGGCCTGGTAGCCCGTCTGGGTGCCGGTGAAGATGCCGAGCAGGATGAAGCCGACGTGGCCGATGGTCGAGTACGCCAGCATGCGCTTGATATTGGACTGGGCGATGGCCACGACGTTGCCCAGGCCGAGAGAGAGCACGGCCAGGATCATGAGCATGCCCTGCCAGGCGCCGTGCAGCTCCGGCAGCCCGTCCACCAGTATGCGCATGGCGAGTGCGAATGCCGCCACCTTCGGCGCCGAGGCGATCAGCAGGGTCACTGGCGTGCGCGCGCCCTGGTAGACGTCGGGCAGCCACATGTGGAACGGCACGGCACCGAACTTGAACGCGATGCCGACCACCAGGAACGCCAGGCCGAACCACAGCGCGACGTCGTCAGGACCCGCGCTGCGGATGGCCAGCGACAGCGGGCCGAACTCGAGCACGCCCGTCACGCCGTAGATATACGAGATGCCGAACAGCAGCATGCCCGAGGCGATGGCGCCGAGGACGAAATACTTCATGGCCGACTCGGCGGCCACGGCCGAGTCCCGGTCGAAGGCCACCAGCGCGTACAGGGCCAGGGAGAGCATCTCGAGGCCGAGATACATCGTCAGCAGGCTGTTGGCCGAGATCATCACGAGGACGCCCAGCAGCGCGAACAGGCCCAGGGTGTAGAACTCGCCCCGGCTCAGTCCGTTCACCGTCAGATACTGACGGGAATAGATGAATACCAGCGCCATGAGGCCCACCGAGACGATCTTCAGGATCTGCCCCATCGGGTCGGCCACGTAACTGCCCGAGAACGTCAGCGTGCGCAGGTCGGGCGCGGAGCCGAGGATGGCCGCGAGCGTCGCCGCCAGCGCGCCCATCGCCAGCCACCAGGTCACGATGCGGCGTTCGTCGCTCACGAACAGGTCGGCGATCAGCACCACGCAGATCAGCCCGAGCAGTACGATCTCGGGGAGCGCGGGGCTGAAATCGGGGACGATGAAATCCATCTGTCAAACCTTGGGTTGAGTGTTCCGGTTTACCGCGCCGTTCACAGTTTGGACCGGCTCATCTGATCGACCAGCTGGTCCACGCTCGCCGACATGAGATCCACCAGCGGCGCCGGCCAGACGCCCAGCAGGAGGACGGCGACGGCAAGGACGCCCAGCACCAGGAACTCCCGGCCGTTGATGTCGGACAGGCCCGCGACCCCCTCGTTGGCCACGTCGCCGAACACCACCCGCTTCACCATCCACAGGGTATAGGCCGCGCCCAGAACGAGGGTGGTGCCGGCCAGCAGCGCGTACCAGAACGAGGCCCGAAAGCTCGACAGGATCACCATGAACTCGCCCACGAAGCCGGAGGTGCCCGGCAGCCCGGCGTTTGCCATGGCGAACAGGACCATGAACGCGGCGAATACCGGCATGGTGTTCACCACCCCGCCGTAGTCGGCGATGCGCCGCGTGTGCAGGCGGTCGTACATCACGCCCACGCAGAGGAACAGGGCGCCGGAGACGAGGCCGTGGGAGACCATCTGCACCATGCCGCCGGTGAGCCCGAGCGCAGCCCCGCTGACCGAACCGGTGGACTGCTCGATGTCCCAGAGCACGAAGAAACCCAGCGTGACGAAGCCCATGTGGGCGATGGAGGAATAGGCGATCAGCTTCTTCAGGTCCTGCTGCACCAGGGCGACGAAGCCGATATAGACCACCGCAATCAGCGACAGCGCGATCATCAGCCAGTCGAGCGCCTGGCTGGCGTCCGGCAGGATCGGCAGAGACAGGCGGACGAAGCCATAGCCGCCCATCTTCAGCATGATCGCCGCCAGAATCACCGAGCCGCCGGTGGGCGCCTCCACGTGGGCGTCCGGCAGCCAGGTATGCACCGGCCACATCGGCACCTTCACGGCGAACGCCAGCAGGAAGGCGAGGAAGATCAGGATCTGCGCCTCCATGCCGATGGGCATGGCGTGGAAATCCAGGATGCCGTAGCTGCCCGACTGCACGTAGAGCCAGATCAGCGAGACCAGCATGAACACCGAACCGAGGAAGGTGTAGAGGAAGAACTTGAGGGTGGCGTAGATCCGCCGCTCGCCGCCCCACACGCCGATGATCAGGAACATCGGCACCAGCATCGCCTCCCAGAAGACGTAGAACAGCATCGCATCCAGCGCGCAGAACACGCCGACCATCAGCCCTTCCAGTATCAGGAAGGCGGCGAAATACTGCGCCGGGCGCTTCGTGATGCCGCGCCAGCCGGCGATGATCACCAGCGGCGTGATGAACGTGGTCAGCAGGATCAGCGGCACCGACAGCCCGTCGACGCCCAGGTGGTAGAAGACGTTGAAGGTCTCGATCCAGGACACCCGCTCGACGAACTGCATGGCGGCGCTGGCCCGGTCGAAGCCGGCGAACAGCGGGATGCTGGCGGCGAGCGTCGCGAGCGAGGCGGCCAGCGCCGTCAGGCGCATGGCCGAGGCGCGGGCCGAAGCCGCGTCGTCGCCGTCGCCGATGACCAGCGCGAGCACGCCGCCGGCGATCGGCAACCAGATGAGCAGGCTCAGAAGATAATCGAAATCCATGGACAGACCCGTTCAGAGGCCGGCGCTCAGCCGGCCCACAACAGCCAGCCGAGCAGCGCGGTGAGACCGATCACCATTGCAAACGCATAGTGGTAGAGATAACCGGACTGCACCCGCCGCGCCGCCGCGGCGATGCGCCCTATGGTCCTGGCCGTGCCGTTGACCATCACGCCGTCGATGACCGCCTGGTCGCCCGCCTTCCACAGCACGGTGCCGATGCCGCGGCCGCCCGCCGCGAACACCCGCTGGTAGAGTTCGTCGGCGTAGTACTTGTTGACCAGCAGGCGATAGAGCACCGACAGGCGATCGCTGGCCTGGGCCGCGAGTTCCGGCCGGCGCAGCCAGACGTACCAGGCGACGACGAGGCCCGCCAGCGCCAGATACACCGCCGGCCCGCCGAACGCGTGCAGGATGAAGCCGGCAGGCCCGTGGAACTCCTCGCCCACGGCGGCCAGCGCGCCGTGCTGCGGGGCCACCCGGATGGCGTCGCCGAAGAAATCCCCGAACAGCAGCGGGCCGATGGTGAACCAGCCGACCAGCAGCGAAGGGATCGCCAGCAGGACCAGCGGGACGGTGACCACCGCCGGGGTCTCGTGCAGGTGGGACCGGGTGGCCGCATCCATGCGCTCCTCGCCGTGAAATACGAGGAAGAACATGCGGAACGAGTACAGGGCGGTGACGAAGACGCCGAGCAGCACGCTCCAGTAGGCGATGGCATGGGCCATGCCGCCCTGCTCCACCCACGCGGCGTGCACCGTCTCTATCAGGGCGTCCTTCGAGAAAAATCCCGCCGTGCCCGGGAAGCCGATCAGCGCCAGCGAGCCGATCAGCGCCGTCCAGTAGGTCACGGGCATGTATTTCCTCAGCCCGCCCATGCGGCGCATGTCCTGCTCGTGATGCATGGCGATGATCACCGAGCCGGCCGCCAGGAACAGCAGCGCCTTGAAGAAGGCGTGGGTCATCAGGTGGAAGATGCCCGCCGCATAGGCCGATGCGCCGAGCGCCACGGTCATGTAGCCCAGCTGGGACAGGGTCGAGTAGGCGACCACCCGCTTGATGTCGTTCTGCACGATGCCGAGCAGGCCCATGAAGAATGCCGTCACCGCGCCGATGATCAGCACGAACGCGAGCGCGGTGGCCGAGAATTCGTACAGCGGCGACATCCGCGCCACCATGAAGATGCCCGCCGTGACCATGGTGGCCGCGTGGATCAGCGCGGAGATCGGCGTGGGGCCCTCCATGGAATCGGGCAGCCAGACGTGCAGCGGCGCCTGGGCCGACTTGCCCATGGCACCGATGAACAACAGGATGCAGATCACGGTCATGGCGTTCCAGGCACTGCCGGCGAAAATCTCTATCTCCTGACCGGCGATACGCTCGGCCTGGGCGAAAGTCTCGGCGTAGTCGAGCGTGCCGGCGAACATCACCACCGCGGCGATGCCGAGGATGAAGCCGAAATCGCCCACCCGGTTCACCAGGAAGGCCTTCAGATTGGCCACGATGGCCGTCGGCTTCTTGTACCAGAAGCCGATCAGCAGATAGGACACCAGCCCCACGGCCTCCCAGCCGAAGAACAGCTGCAGGAAGTTGTTCGACATCACCAGCATCAGCATGGCGAAGGTGAACAGCGAGATGTAGCTGAAGAAGCGCTGGTAGCCCGGATCGTCGTGCATGTAGCCGATGGTGTAGATGTGCACCATCAGCGAGACGAAGGTCACCACCACCATCATCAGCGCGCTCAGCCGGTCGATGAGAAAACCCACCTCCATGCGCAGGCCGTCGGTGACGGCCCAGGTGTAGACGGTGTAGTTCCGCACCTCGCCGCCGTCGAACAGCAGATCCTTCAGCACCAGCAGCGAGAGCACGGCGGAGAGGCCCACGGCGAGGATGGTGATCCAGTGCGCCCCGGCGCGGCCGATGCGCCGGCCGAACACGCCCGCAACGAAGGCCGCCACGAGGGGTGCGAGGACGATGGTGAGATGCATCGCTTGCATGCGCTAGCCCCTCATCGCGTCCATGTTCTCGACGTCGATGCTGCGCCGGCTGCGGAACAGCACCACCAGGATGGCCAGCCCGATGGCCGCCTCTGCCGCCGCCACGGTCAGGATGAAGAATACGAAGACCTGGCCGAGCTCGTTGCCCACGTAGCGGGAAAAGGCCACGAAATTGAAGTTCACCGCCAGCAGCATCAGCTCGATGCACATCAGCAGCAGGATGACGTTCTTGCGGTTGATGAAGATACCGGCGACCGCCAGCGAGAAGAGGATCGCCGAGAGTGTGAGGTAGTGCTGCAGTCCGATGCCGCTCACTGGCGTTCCTCCGAGTCCATGCTGACCAGGCGCACCCGGTCTTCGCGGCGCGCGCTCACCTGCCGGGAGATGTTCTGCACCTTCAGGCCCGGACGCCGGCGCATGGTCAGCGTGATCGCCGCGACGATGGCGAGCAGCAGTATCACGGCGGCCAGCTCGAAGGCGTAGACGTGCTCGGTGTAGAGCACCGAGCCGAGCGCCTTGGTGTTGCTGTAGCCCTCCGGCAGGGGCGGCGCGTCCGCCATCGTCGTCAGCCCGCGACTCTTCGCCCAGATGACCTGCACCAGTTCGACCACCATGATCAGGGCGACCACCAGGCCCAGCGGCGCGTAGCGGGTGAGCCCCTCGCGCACCGCCTCCACGTTGACGTCGAGCATCATCACGACGAACAGGAACAGCACCATGACCGCGCCGACGTAGACCAGCACCAGCACGATGGCCAGGAATTCCGCTTCCGCCAGCAGCCACAGCACCGCGCTGTTGAAGAACGCGAGCACGAGGAACATCACGGAATACACCGGGTTCCGCGAAAAGATCACACCGAGTGCCGCACCGATCAGCACGGCGCTGAAGACGTAGAAAAGCAGCGTCTCAAACAAAATCCGGTCCCCAATGGCTCCCGCTCCCGGGAGCCCCTCGTCTGTGGTCGATGGCGGCGCCCTGCCCTAGCGGTAGGGCGCGTCCGCGGCCTTGTCGGCGGCGATCATCGGCTCGTACTTCTCGCCGACGGCCAGCAGTTTCTCCTTGGTCATGATGTTCTCGCCCCGGTTCTCCATGTGGTACTCGTGGATCCGGGTCTCGACGA
>Ga0209931_1000456_pt1 | contig 24811 bp, 19 predicted proteins | sample SalPonR1_B_D1_MG_FD_185697 | JGI IMG/M metagenome (GOLD analysis project Ga0209931, IMG submission 185697) | Salt pond soil microbial communities from South San Francisco under conditions of wetland restoration - Salt Pond MetaG R1_B_D1_MG... ...
ACCGTAGCCAAGGCGCTGGGCAACGGCGTTCCGGTGGCCGCCTGCGTCGCACGCGGCGCCGCGGCGGACCTGTTGACGCCGGGCAGCCACGGCACCACCTTCGGCGGCAGCCCGCTGGCCTGCCGCGTGGCGCTTACCGTCATCGAGCGCATGCGCGAGCTGGACATATGCGAACGCGCTGAAAGACAGGGACAGCGACTGCGCGAACGGTTGCGCGAGCGCCTGGAAGGCAATTCCCGGGTTGTCGAAATCCGCGGCCGCGGGCTGATGATCGGGGTGGAACTCGTCGACGACGCAGCCGACGTTCGCCAATACGCGCTGGATGCCGGGGTGCTGGTCAATATCACCCACGAGCGCGTGGTACGACTGCTGCCGCCGCTGATCATCACAGACGACCAGGCGCGCCGAATTGCAGACACGGTCGCCGAGGCGATCGAAGCCGGAGCTTGATTCAAATTCGGGGGTTACCAGCAAGGCCGCACGGCACGAGTAACCAAGCCCCCCGTCGCGGATATGACCGCGACCTACTGCAGGAAAGCTCGCGCATGCTGCCCGTCAGAACGTTCAGCCCTCGCCCAGCACCGTATCCAGTTCGCGCAGGCACTGCGATTCAAGCAGCCCATCGAGACGGGGCAGCAGCGACTTCAGACCGGCAGGGTCGGGCGCGCACAGCGTCGCGTGACCCACTTTGCGCCCTTCGCGCGCCGCCTTGCCGTAGTCGTGCCAGTGCAGTCCCGGCAGTTCCAGCCACGGCGCCGGGGCCGGCATTCGGCCGATGAAGTTCACCATCGCCGCCGCGCCGCGTGCATCCGTTGCGCCCAATGGCAGGCCGCATACCGCGCGCAAGTGGTTTTCGAACTGGGAACACACCGCGCCCTCGATGGTCCAGTGCGCGGAGTTGTGCACGCGCGGCGCGAACTCGTTGGCCAGCAGCCGTTCATCGCTGGCAAACAGCTCCAGCGTCAGGCAGCCGACGTAGTCCAGATCTTCGGCGAGCATCCTGACCAACTTCTCTGCGGCACGCTGACAATTGTCCGCAACGGGCAATGAGGTGGCCAGACGCAGGATGCCTTGTCGGTGCCAGGTCCGGCTCACCGGCCAGCAGCGTAGTTCGCCGTTGCTCGAACGCACCGCGGTAATCGAACATTCATGGTCGAATGCCACCCACTGCTCGACGATCAGCGGGTATTCGCCCAGCTTCCGCCAGGCCAGCTCGAGATCCTCGGCATCGCGGAGAAGCATCTGTCCCTTGCCGTCGTAGCCCATCCGGCGCGTCTTGACCACCGCCGGAAGCCCCAGCCTTTCGACCGCGGCCTGGAGATCGGTGCGCGAATTCACCTCCCCATAGCCCGGCGTCTCCATGCCCAGCCTGGTGAAGCGGCTCTTCTCGGTCAAGCGATCCTGTGCCGCGGCGAGCGCCGCGGCCGACGGACGTACCGCGACACGGTCGTCGATCATGGCCAACGCTTCGGCAGGCACATTCTCGAAATCGCAGGTCACCCGATCACAGGCCGCCAGGTGCGCCAGCGCGTCGGTATCGGTATAGTCGGCGTGTAGGAATCGGCCCATTCCGGCCGCGCAGGCGTCTGCCTTGGGATCGACGATGACGAAATCCAGGCCCAGCGGCGTGCCGGCTTCAACCAGCATGCGCGCCAGTTGGCCGCCCCCGAGAATGCCGACTTTCATGTCTCGCCGGAATCCGGGCGTGTATTTTCGCGAGCATTTTCGCGAGGGTCGGGCTCGGCCAGCACCTGCTCGGTCTGGCGCGACCGCCAGGCCCGGTAGCGTTCGGCCAGTTTTGGATCGGAAATGCCGAGTATGGAGGCGGCCAACAGGCCCGCGTTGGCGGCACCGGAATCGCCGATCGCGAGCGTGGCCACAGGCACCCCGCGAGGCATTTGAACAATCGACAGCAGCGAATCCAGACCGCTCAGCGCCCGGCTCTTGACCGGAACGCCCAGCACCGGCAGTTCGGTGGCCGCTGCAAGCATGCCCGGCAGATGCGCGGCGCCGCCTGCGCCGGCGATGATCACAGCCAGCCCTCGCGTGCCGGCGGTGCGGGCGTAGTCGAGCATCTTCTCAGGCGTGCGATGCGCGGAGACGACTTCGGTCTCGTAGGGAATCTCGAGCTCGTCGAGCACTTCTGCAGCCTTGCACATCGTCGGCCAGTCGCTCCTGGACCCCATGACGATGCCGACCCGTGGATTGCCCGGCATGAGCACAAACCTTGTCGATTACCAGGCAATCAATGGTAGCAGAACCGGCCGCAGGCACGTTAGAATTGATCCCATGACAATTCCCGAATCCCTGCTCGACATCCTGTGCTGCCCGGTCAGCCATGAACCGTTACGACCGCTGGAGAAAGGACGGGTCAGGAAGCTCAACGATGCGATCGAGCGCGGCGAACTGCTGTTCGTCGACGGCAGCACGGTCGACCGGCCCATATCCGAAGCGCTGATAACGCGTGACGCAAAGGTCGTATACGTCGTTGACGACGGCATTCCGGTTCTCTTGCCGGATCGCGGCATCGGCACCACCCAGCTCGAGTCTTTCTAGTTTTCCGGTCCGGACACCCGCCAAAGCGCAAACCTTCGGCCGACGCCGCTTTTTCTGTCGTCCCGGTCTTGAGCCGGCATCCAGCGTCTTTCGCCTCAGCCCGAAACAGCCACTGGGCCCCGGATCAAGTCCGGGGCGACGAACAGGGGCGGTTCACTTCAAAGCTCAAAGATCCTCGACATTCTCCCGAATCCAGTTCGCGCGTTTCGTGATCGCGCCTTTTTCCGCCGGCTCCAGCCTTTCGACGTTGCGGTACATCATGCGCATTCGCGGGTTGTCACCCAGAACCTCTTGATTGCGCATCAGAAAATCCCAGTACAGCGCGTTGAACGGGCAGGCATCTTCACCGGTTCGCTCCGTCACCGCGTAACGGCAGTTGGCGCAATGATCTCCCATGCGCTGGATATACTTGCCGCTGGCCGCATACGGCTTTGAAGCGAGCAGGCCGCCGTCGCCGAACATCACCATACCGAGCGTGTTCGGCAATTCCACCCATTCGTAGGCATCGGCGTAAACCGCCAGATACCAATCACAGACCTCGCGCGGACGCACGCCCAGCAGTAGCGCGAAGTTGCCGGTCACCATCAGTCGCTGGATATGGTGGGCATAGGCATTCGTGCGCGTGTTTTCGATGGCCCGTTGCAGGCAGCGCATGCCGATCGTTCCGCTCCAGTACCACTCGGGCAATGCCCGGTCGCCGCCGAGATAGTTCTCGTCGGCATAGTCCGGCATCTTCAGCCAGTATATTCCGCGAACGAACTCGCGCCAGCCGATGATCTGGCGAATATATCCCTCGGCCGCATTCAACGGCACGTCGCCGTCGCGCCAGGCCCGCTCGACAGCCTCGCAGACCTCCCGCGGATCCAGCAGGCCTGTGTTGAGGTAGGCCGACAACCGGCTGTGAAACAGATAGTCCTCGTCATCCGGCAAGGCATCCTGGAAGTCGCCGAACCACGGAAGCCCGGTCTTGACGAAGTGTGTCAACGCGCGGCGGGCCTGCTCGTGCGTCACGCCGAAGTCGAAGCCGTCGAGTTCGCCGAAACCGTCGACGCAAGACGACACCAAGTCGATCACCTCGCGGGTAATTTCATCGGGGGCAAAACTCATTGGGCTGGCGGTTGCCGGACGACCTTTCCACTTCTTTCGGTTATCGGCGTCGAAATTCCACTGGCCGCCTTCAGGTTCGCCATGGTCGTCCATCAGCAGCCCGGTTCGCTTGCGCATCAGGCGATAGAAGAACTCCATGCGCAGACGCTTGCGGTTACCGGCCCACTCGGCGAAATCCTCGGGCGTTGAAACGAAACGATCGTCTTCCAGCATCCGCACCGGAATGCCCAGCGATTTCTCCAGCGTGTTGAACTCGTCGAAGACGCGCCACTCGCCCGGCCGGGTCAAAAGGATTTCGTCGATCTCGTGGCGCTTGCAATGCGCCGAGACGGCATCGGAAAACGAACGAATGGCGCCTGCCGGATCGAAGCAATGATAGTGCACGCAATGACCGGAATCCCGCAGATTACGAGCAAAATGGCGCATGGCCGAAAAGATCAGCACGATTTTTTTGAGGTGATGCGGCACGTATTGCGCCTCGTCAGGCAGCTCCGCCATCAGCACGTGATCCTTTCCGCGCTCGATGGCCTTCAGCGAGGCAAGGTCGAAGCTCAACTGATCGCCAATAATAATCGTAAGCATTGTCATTTGCATCACACCTGTTTTCGTACCTTTAGCCTGCATCTTATCGATGCGGGTTCGAGCAAAAATGAACCCTGTTTTTGATACCGGTCAACTCTTCTGCTCGACCGGTTGGTTAGCATATTTCATAGCAATGTCGGCCTATAAAGGAGCCACCCAAAATGAAAACCGCCATCACTCGTAACTTACTGGCCGCCGCCGTCGTTTCGGTTGCCGCCGCCATGCCTGCAATCGCGCAGGAAGCAGGCGACTGGCAACTCCGATTCGGTCTCGGCTACGTCGCACCCGATACCGGCAACGACAATCTCGTGTTCTCGGGAACTGAACTTGACACCTTCAATATCGACGTCGACGGACAACTCGGTGCGGTATTCGACCTGACCTATTTCCTGTCGCCGAATTGGGGGCTGGAACTGCTCGCTTCCACACCGTTTACTCACGATATCAACGGCGCCGGCGCGCTGGCCGGGCTGGGCAAGATCGGCGAAACCAAGCATCTACCGCCAACCTTGAGCCTGCAGTATCACTTCAGCCCGGGTCAGAAGTTCCGTCCCTATGTCGGCGCCGGTCTCAACTACACGCTGTTCTTCGACGATTCCACCAATCAGGGTCTGCACGACGGCGTGGTTGCCACCGCCAACGGGGCACTCGGCACCAACTTCGCGGGCGGTGACACGAACCTGAGCATCGACGAGTCGTTCGGCGCTGCGTTTCAGGCCGGCGTGGACGTCGACCTGACCGAGAAATGGTTCTGGAACATCAACGTCCGCTACATCATGATCGACGTGGATGCCAACCTGAGGACTTCTACTTTCGATCCCAACGGCAACGAACAGTTGTTCTTCAGCAGACTCGAAACCGATATCGACCCGTTTGTCTACAGCACCCAGGTCGGATTCCGTTTCTAGCTGCCTGACTGCCTCCTGTAAAAACTCTCCAACAGCATTGGCCGGGGTTCTCACCCCGGCCTTTTTTTTGGTTCTTCGCGTAACTCCGGCGTTATCATTGCAGCGATGGGACCTTCGACCAACTATTACATTCATCGCGAGCGATTTCCGCTTTATCGCGGTTCGAGCCTGCCCGGGGTGCAACTTGCCTGGGAGAGCTGGGGCACACTGAACGACGACAAATCCAACGCGATCCTGCTGTTCACGGGCCTGTCACCGGGGGCCCATGCCGCGTCTTCGGTGCGCGACCCGGAGCCCGGCTGGTGGGAAACCATGATCGGGGCCGGCAAGCCGATCGACACCGACCGGCACTTCGTGTTGTGCGTGAATTCGCTGGGTTCCTGCAAGGGCTCGACCGGCCCGGCCAGCATCAATCCAGCCACCGGCCAGCCATGGCGGCTGAAATTCCCGGAACTGACCATAGACGACGTGGCACGCACCACCCAGCTTGTGGTGGATCACCTTGGCATCGAGCATCTGCATGCCGTCGTCGGGCCGTCCATGGGCGGACTGACCGCTCTTGCATGGATCAAACATTTCCCGAATTCGACCGATCGCCTGGCGCTGATATCCACGGCCTGCTCGGCAACGCCTTTCGCCATCGCGATTCGCTCGCTCCAGCGAGAAGCCATCGTCACTGACAGGAATTTCCGCGACGGCACTTATACCGAGGATGACTGGCCCGAAGTCGGTATGCGCATCGCGCGCAAGCTCGGCATGATCTCCTACCGCTCCGCATCCGAATGGCAAGAGCGTTTCGGCAGAAAACATCAGGACTATTTTCCGGCGACGCTGTTCGGAATGCGATTCGAAGTCGAATCCTATCTAGAAACGCACGCGCGAAAATTCGTCGGGCAATTCGATCCGTGCTGCTACCTCTACCTGTCGCGCGCAATGGATGTCTTCGACGCTTGTGATTCGGATGCCGGACTGCGTGCCCTGTTCCGCCGAAGTTTCTCCGGCAACGCACTCGTCATGGGTGTCGAATCCGACATTTTGTTCCCCCTGTGGCAGCAGCAGGAGCTGGCCGCGTCGCTCGAAGCCGTTGAAGCCGATGTGACCTATAAGGCACTGCCCTCGAGCCAGGGGCATGATGCATTTCTGGTAGACTCAGAGCGCTTCGGTCCGCCGATTGCCGCATGGCTGAAATGATCCCTCAGAGGTTGCGATGTCCCTGGAATTCGAAGGCAAGCAAGAGTTGATCGGGCGCATCGACGCCGTGGTCGATGGTGATTGCGCCAAGAAGACCACCCAGTGTGTCAGAGATGTTCTTTGCGCGATGATGGACGAACACAAGCTCGACCTGCCCGAATGCGTCTACGAATGCCCCGGCGATCATTACGCGCGGCGCCTGATCCACAAGGACGCGGCACGTGGTTACACCATCATGGCCATGACCTGGGGGCCCGGGCAGGGTACGCCGGTACACGATCATTCCGGCATGTGGTGCGTGGAGGCGGTCTGGAACGGCCAGATCGAGGTTACCCAGTATGAATTGACGGAAATCCAGGGCGACCGGTACAAGCTGGAGCCCCGAACGACAATGCGTGCCGGCATCGGAAGCGCCGGCAGCCTGATTCCGCCGCACGAACACCACACCATTCGGAATCCGCGAACGAATGAAGCTGCAGTCACGATTCACATCTATTCCGGTGAAATGAACAGCTGCGCAATATTTCGCCCCGTGACCGACGACTGGCACATCCGAGAGCGCTGCGAGTTGCAGCTCGACGCCGCCTGAGTCTCAAACCCGAGCTTTACAGGAGCCCGGAGACAGGCGAAAATGTTCAAGCGTGATCCACTCCTGCCGGGGTGGCGGAACTGGTAGACGCGCCGGACTCAAAATCCGGTTCTGGCAACAGAGTGCGGGTTCGATTCCCGCCCCCGGCACCACATATAACTCAGCAACTTGCACAGTTACGCGACGTACGGGTCGCAAAACGTGCAATTGCGCCGAACCGGTCTTTGACCGACCTCTCGGAAGAAACCGTTCGGTGTCGAGATTGACTGATCAAAGATCCCGGGCCACACGAAATCCGACTCGCGCATCCGTTGCGGTTTCCTGGCTGGAGACTCTGAATGCCGAGCGGCTCATTGCCGGCGTGCTGTTCCAGGACGCGCCTCGAATGACCCGTCTGCCGCAGCCCGGATTCACCCAGGCGCTGCCATCGTCGGGGGCTCGCACATAACTGTCGTGCCAGCAATCCTCTACCCATTCCATCACGTTACCGCCCATATCGAACAGACCGAACGGGTTTGCGGCAAGCGAACCGACAGGCGCGGGGCCCCAGTAACCATCGTCATAGCGGCGAAATGCGACGGTCCATTGACGCCGACCGGTGAACTGGTCTCCGTCCCCGGTAACGTTCTCGACAACCTCGTCGGGCGAACCAATGCCCCACCAGTAGGGCGACTGCGAACCGGCGCGGAGCGCGTATTCGAACTCGGCCTCCGTCGGCAGGCGATACGGACGATCAGTCATCTCTGCCAGCCAGTTCGCATATGCGACGGCATCATTCCAGGACACGTGAATCACCGGCAAAGACTCGTCGGCCGGATCGCCCAGGTAATCGTCTTGCCAGGTGACGCGACGGCGCTCGGCAACCCGTCCCGACCCGGACATGTAAACGCGGGACGCACCGCTCTGCTCGGCGTCGGTCTCGTATCCGGTCGCCTCGACGAACCGGCGGAACTGGCCGACCGAGACTTCGTTGCGCGACAGGGCGAATCCCCGGTCGAAGGTGACCCGGAGCCGGGGCCCCTCGTTGTCGACCCGGTCGTCCTCGCTCTCGGCGGAGCCCATCATGAAACTGCCCGGCGGAATGATCACCATCACCGGACCATATGCATCAATCCCATCCAGTCGATCCTGGAGTAGTTGGCCCGGTTCGAATCCACTGTAGCGAACCGCGTCGTCCAGCGATCTGCGCAAACGGTCGACCTGGGCCTGCGCCGCACCCATACCGATCAACTGGTTGACCAGATCTTCGGCACGCTCGAAAGCGCCCTGGTCGATAGCCTGGCGGGTTTCATTGATCAATTCGCGCTCCTGATCCTTGCGCGCCGCCCCGATGCTTTCGCGCCGCAGTGACAATGCCTGTCCTTCGAACTGCATATCTTCGGCCCGGGACAGTAGAACCTCGGCCTCTTCGAAATCGTCATCGTCCAGCAGTTCGTCGACACGTGCCAGCAACTGTTCACGCACCGCATCCAGCCCGGTCGCTGCGCGCTCGTTGTCGGAATCGATCGCGATGACCTGTTGATACAGTGACCAGGCCGACGCGCCGGCGGGCACAACCAGGTTGCCCGACGCCAGTGCCTGGTCGGCCTGCCCCAGAACACGATCGACCTCGGCAAGACGCTCGACTTCGGCGGCAACCTCGGCATTCAACGTCCGGTCGCTGTCGAATGCGGCAATCACGTCTGCAAACTGCGTTGCCAACTCGACATCGCCGGCGGCCAGCGCCTGACGAGCTTCGGCTTCGGCCTCATCGAGCAGCGAGGCGAGTTCCTGTTCGATTTCAGGGCTGTCCGGCATGAACGCACGACGGGCCAGAATGTTCTGCAGCCGGTCATCCATCGTCGGGTCGGGCAACGAGACGTCCGGCTGTTCGGACACCGGCGCCGTCGGCATGTCGATTTGCGGAATGTCCATCGAAAACTCGGAAGTGCCTTCACCGATGACATCGCCCAGGCGTCGAACACCACGCTCTCGCGGCTCTTCCCGCTCGCTTTCCGCTGCCCCATCGCCGACAGGCCCTTCCTGCTGCGCCAAGGTATCGAAAGGCGACAGGCAAAGCGACACCCCTGTTGCAATGCATAATAGCCACAGCTTCATAGATCAAGAACCTTGCTTTAGACAGAAAAATTGATGGATTTGCCGCTGTTTATTCGCTATATCGGCTTGTCTCTCCCTTTAAGCAAACATAACTGATCGGACTTCCAACGACAAGGCTGTAGTACGGTATCGGCGAAAAAAGACGGCCACGCCAATGCGCCGCACGCGACCCCAAACACTGGATTGAAATGCCAACCTCAAAAACGATTCTTCTAAGCGAATCGCATCACATTTCCGCACACGCCGACAAGATGACAAGCGTCGGCGCCATCGGCGTGGACACCGAATTTGTTCGAGAACGCACTTATTTTCCGCGCCCGGGGCTGCTGCAGTTCAGCGATGGCAAGCAGGCATGGCTCGTCGATCCTGTAAAACTCGAGGGTTCGCCGGCGCTCGAAGGTCTCGTGGCCGCGATCATGAAAAATGCAGGCGCATCCAAGATTCTCCACAGTACCGGCGAAGACCTCGAAGTGATCGACATGGTCGGCCATGCAGAGCCGGCGCCGCTGTTCGACACGCAGCGCGCCGCGGCGCTCCTCGGCTGGCCGCTGCAGATTCGCTACGAACTTCTGGCCCGCGATCTGCTCGGCATCGAGTTCCCCGGTGGTCTGGGTCGCAATGACTGGTGCCGCCGACCGCTGCCCGAAGCCTGGATCGAATATGCCGCCAATGACGTGATCGCGCTGCCGCGGATGCGCGAGGTACTCAGCGAAAAACTGGAGCGGGCAGGGAGGCTCGGATGGCTCGTCGAGGACTGCCGCCGGATACTCCGACGTCAGCATCAGGAAAGCGATCCGGTGTTGCGCATCAAGGGTGCGGCCCGCCTTTCAGATGAAGAGCTCGAGCGCCTGGCCCGGCTGGCGCGCTGGCGCGAGGCGCAGGCGCGCAGCCGCGACATTCCACGCGGATTTGTCGTCGCCGATCCGGTGCTGCTGGAGCTGGCGCGCAAGCGCAGCATCAAGGCCCAGGATTTCGACCCGTTCGAGAGCGGGCGGCAGCGCGTCGGTAAACGCGATCGGGTGGCGATTATGGACCTGATGGATGCCGACCCCGGCGAATACCAGCGACCGCCGGAACTGTACCTCCTGAGCAATGAGCAGCGCGGCCGGATCAAGGAAATGCAGGAGCGCGTCAGGCAGATCGCCGAAGAACTCGAGGTCGAGCCGGCCGTTATCGCCAGCAAGCGCGATCTTACGCGCAAGGTCCATGGTGTCGAATGCGACTGGCTGAACGGCTGGCGGGGCGAATTGCTGCACGATCTCTGACGCCGGTCGCTTTTGTCACGGCCGAGGACCGCTCATCAGACAAAGCCCGGAGGTTCCCTTGTTTGCTACCATTCAACTGTACGGTTCAGGCCCCGGTAGCTCAGAGGATAGAGCAGCCGCCTCCTAAGCGGCAGGTCGCAGGTTCGACTCCTGCCCGGGGCGCCACCATCTGCACAAGCGACCTCGGCAGACGGATCGAATACAAAATAATTCAACAGGTCTTTACTCAATGATTTCGATTTCCCGCTCGATTGGCCCGCAACTTTTCATCGCCTGCCTGGCCGCCTTCGTGGCGACACCGCCAGACGTACAGGCTCAGACACGCGCCGACCGGGCGCTTCTTGCCAGCGCCGACGGCAACGTGCGGGTCAACGCCGTATCAGGTATCGTCTCTCCGGCTCAAGTCGATCGCGGCGCCCAGGCCTGTGTGGACCTGACCGAAATCAACAGCTGGGATGCGCTCGACGACGTCGACAACGTATTGATCGACGTCAATATTTCAAGCAGCCTCAAGGTCGTCGGCGTTGCCTGGGATGTCGGCATCGCTTCGATCGGCGACAGCTGGCTTGCCGATGCAAGCGTGCTATTGAGCAATTCCAGCGGCTCGGCCGACGCGAACGCTGTCATCCTCAGCCCCGGCTTCCAGGTCGAAGCGCCCGGCGACCAGGAATTTTCCTCCGGCGGCGTCGTCATGTTCGCCGACGAGGAACTGCCCGAGGTGGAACCGAACGGCGACGGCATCATCAGGCTCCAGTTCTTCGAGGGATTCGACGACGTCCCCGACGCAATCGACTCCGAATGGCGCAACGCCAGCTCACCGGCGATTTGTCCCGGCATCTGGCTGGAACTCGCTGATCGACAGGGTCCGGGTGGGCCTGGAATTCCGCCCGAGACCGACCCAAACGCCGTGCCGCTGGATCATCCCATGGCGCTGCTGTTGCTCATCATGCTTCTCGGCGGCGCGGCAACCCGGTATCTGTCCGGCCGGCCCTGAAACGGAAACCGAACGGACTTCAGAGGAAAATCAAATGGGAATTCTGCAAGGTAAACGCGCACTGATCGTCGGCGTGGCCAGCCCACGTTCAATTGCATGGGGTATCGCCGAAGCCATGCACCGTGAAGGTGCGCAGCTCGCGTTCACATACCAGAACGAGAAGCTCAAGTCTCGCGTCGACAAGATCGCCGAACAGACGGACTCCGAGCTGGTAATGCCGCTGGATGTCGCCGACGACGATCAGATCGCATCGGTTTTCGAGCAGCTGAAATCCAGCTGGGGAAATCTCGACATCATCGTACACGCCGTCGGGTACGCGCCTCGCGATCAGATCGAGGGCAACTTCGCCGACGTGGTCACACGCGAAGGGTTTCGTATCGCCCACGACATCTCCAGCTACAGCTTCACTGCCCTGGCCAGGGCCGGAAAGCCGCTGATGGAAGGCCGGAACGGCGCGCTGTTGACGCTGAGCTATCTCGGCGCAGTGAGGGCCATGCCCAGCTACAACGTCATGGGTCTGGCCAAGGCGTCGCTGGAAGCATCAGTACGCTACCTAGCCCACGGATTGGGCCCCGACGGCATCCGGGTCAACGGCATCTCCGCCGGCCCTATCAAGACACTGGCGGCATCCGGAGTATCGAAGCTTCGCTCGATGCTCAGCCATGTCGAAGCCACTTCGCCGCTGAGGCGGAATGTATCTACTGAAGACGTCGGCAACGCCGCGGCCTTCCTGTGTTCGGACATGGCCGCGGGCATTACCGGGGAAATCACCTATGTCGATGCCGGGTATAACATCGTCGGCATGGCGGGTCTGGAATAAACCTCTGGGAAACTACTGCGCGTGCGCCTGGCAGCGTCCGGCGGTGCTCGGATTCCTCATGTACACAACACGTACACTGCGGATCCTGCGCGCCGGCGGCCACCGTCAGACACCCGCTCGCTACGTTTTCCAGAGGTTTATCGAGAATTCATGAAAAGCGGTAGTCGGTAATCCGCAGTCAGTGGTCGGAACGGCTTCTTCCGACTGCCGACTGCCGACCTCCGACTTCCGGCCTTTACAGCCGCTGCTCGATCACGTTGATTTCCGTGTTCGCCCGCAGCCACTGCATCAGCCCTTCGAATTCCAGCGATGAGCGCGTGAAGCGGATCTGTTGACGCGCGCTCTGGCGTTGAGCGTCGTCGGCCTCTTCGGGATTGCCGGGTACCACCTCTTCCAGCCGCACCAGCATCCAGTTATTGGTATTGGGAATCACCTCGAGGACGCTTTCGCCCTCGCCCGGCCGCGGCAGGCTGAACAACGTATCGAGCACCTGGCTGCCCAAGTCGAAGCTGCGCCGCGTCGCTTCCTGCTGCTGCAATTCCAGTTCTTCGGCCTCGGCGACCTGCTCCAGCGTTTCGTCACCGGCGCGAATGCGGTCGACCAGGTTGGTCGCGTAAGCGCGTGCCGCTTCACGCGCGGCATCGCGCTTGAGCCGACTTTGAATTTCATCGGCCACGTCTTCCAGCGGGCGCGGCTCTGAAGGCTGGTGTTCGGTAACACGCACGACCACGGCATGATTGGGATCGACCTCGACCGGTTCCGAAGCCTGGCGCTCGATCAGCACCAGGTCGGAAAACACGGCTTCGAGCACGCGCGGGTTGGCCATGAGACCCTCGGCACTGAAGCGCGAAAACGGACCGGCCTGTTGTAATTCGAGTCCAAGGTCTTCGGCCACGGCTTCCAGGCCGGTGGGATCGGCATAGACCAGGTCTATCAGGCGCTCGCTCAATTCTATGTAGAGATCGTCGGCGCGCTCTTCGCGAACTTCCTCGAGGATCTGGCTCCGGGCTTCGGCAAACGTCTGTCCACGCGGCGCGTCGATCTCGTCGAGACGAATCAGGTGCCAGCCGAATTCCGTCTCTACCGGCCCGGCGATTTCACCGAGTTGCAAGTCGTAAAGTGCGGCTTCGAATTCGGGCATCATCACGTCGGGCTCGATCCAGCCCAGGTCACCGCCCTGGGGCGCCGATCCGGGATCATCGGAATACGCCTCGGCCAGTTCGGCGAATTCCTCGCCGCTTTCCAGTCTTTCCAGCAGCGACTGCGCAAGCGCCCTTGCTTCGTCCTCGCTGCGCTCATCGCCCGCGGTGATCAGGATGTGCGAGGCGTTACGGCGTTCCGGTGTCATGAAACGGGCCTGCGTGGCCTCGTAGCGCTGTCGCAGCACCTCCTCTTCGACTTCCATGGTTTCGGCCATGTCGCGGGTATCGAGTTCGATGTATTCCACGCTCACCCGCTCAGGGCGCATGAACTGCCCCTGATTATTGTTATAGAACGCTTCAATTTCGCTCTCACCAATCGAGACTTCCTCCCCGAACGTCTGGCTCTGGATGGTGACAAAGGAAATCTGGCGCTCTTCCATCTGTACGCGCAACCACCGGTCGATGTCGGCGCCGGTGACGACGACCGAACTGGAGACCGCTGCGGGCAGTTCCTGCATCAAAAGATCGCTGGCGAGCTCCCGCTCGAAAGCAGAGGCGCTCTGACCACTGGCGGCAATTCGCTGTCTATAGATTTCGGGATCAAACCGGCCGTCGATCTGAAACGCCGGCACGTTGCGGATGACATCGGCAATGGTATTCGCGCTGATCGCCATCCCCATCGACTGGGCGTGCTGGAGCAACAGCCGACGGTCAATCATGTTTTCGAGGAATTCCCGCCGCGCCTCCGGCCGGTTGGTCTGCAATTCATCATAGGCCTCGCCTTGCTGCTGCCGAAGCTGCGCGCGGTAGCGGGAAAATTCGGCCTGGAATTCCGAAACCTTGATCTCGGAGTCGCCGACCTGGGCAACCGCATCCTGGGGCACGCTCTGGACGTAGCTGTCCAGGCCAAAGAACACGAACGGAATGGCCAGCAGCCCGAGAATGAAGATTGCGACGATACCGGTTACCCGGTCACGAATGGCTTGCAACATAAGATTCGCTTCCTGCGCAGGCAGATTGTAAGGCGCGTCGCTGGTTTACTGATGAGGTCGTTAACCCGCAGACGCTCAGAATTTCGGAGCCGCACACCGGCAAGGCACGCGTCGCTAGTTTACCTATTTCAGGCGAACGGGGCGTACCGGGTAGCCGGCTTCTGACCTCCCGATTGACCAGCCTTTCAGACAAGCTGGGTGTCAGCTGGTAAATGACCTCATCAGGAAAAAATCGGGGCGCCGCAAGAGGCGCCCCGATTCTGGTATTGGCGGAGTGGACGGGACTCGAACCCGCGACCCCCGGCGTGACAGGCCGGTATTCTAACCAACTGAACTACCACTCCTGATACTTCTGGTGGGTGCTGACGGGCTCGAACCGCCGACCCTCGCCTTGTAAGGGCGATGCTCTCCCAACTGAGCTAAGCACCCGGGACGCTAAGCCCCTTATTTTATCGCGTCTTTGAACGCTTTACCAGCCTTGAACGAAGGCGTTTTCGAGGCCTTGATCTTGATCGACTCGCCGGTGGCCGGATTGCGGCCCGTGCGCGCGGCCCGCTTTTTGACCGAGAAAGTACCAAATCCGATCAGAGAAACCGTATCTCCCTTCTTCAGCGTCTTGGAAATAGCGCTGATCATGGCGTCCAGGGCGCGTCCCGCATCCGCCTTGGTAAGTCCCGCCTGCTCCGCAACTGCTTCAGTAAGTTCTGTCTTATTCATAATTGATCTGCTCCAGATACATTCTGTTTTGTTGGCTTGCGATTCCCCTTCCTGTCTGATGCTGGCCAGTCGGGCTTCCCCACTCCGACCACCACACGCCGATGGTATACCAGCGCACCAACGGCATCAACCGGGTCTTCGCAACTAATCCAGCTTGCTTAGCCGGCCAAACGGCCGATGCCGACTTACCGGGGCAGTCCCCGCCGGCGCAAAGCAACAACGCATTATATCTGAAATTCGGGCAACAAGAGCACCGGCCGAGAGCAAACGACCAGGCCTCACGGCAGCCTGGCCGCTTTCGACATCAATGCGCCCGAGTCACCTTGTCCGACGCCTCGGACTTGCCGCCCGCGGCGGTCGTCAGCGCATCGGGGTCGGGCTGCGAGACCAACGCGATTTCGAGCACCTCGTCGATCCACTCGACCGGACGGATCTCCAGATCCTTCTTGATCTTGTCCGGAATCTCGGCGAGATCCTTTTCATTTTCCTTTGGAATAAGCACCGTCGAGATACCGCCGCGCAGCGCCGCCAGGAGCTTCTCCTTCAGGCCGCCGATCGGCAGCACTCTGCCCCTGAGCGTGATTTCGCCGGTCATCGCTACGTCAGCCCGTACCGGGATGCTCGTAAGCACCGAGACCAATGCGGTCACCATGGCGATACCGGCACTGGGGCCGTCCTTGGGCGTGGCGCCCTCCGGCACGTGCACGTGGAGATCCTGCTTCTGGTGAAATTCGGAATCCAGTCCCAGTGCTTCGGATCGCGAGCGTACGACCGACAGGGCGGCGGTGACTGATTCCTGCATCACCTCGCCGAGCTGGCCGGTCTGGGTCAGCTTGCCCTTGCCGGGTACCGCATTGGCCTCGATCTGGAGCAATTCGCCGCCGACCTCGGTCCACGCCAGACCGGTCACCTGGCCGATCTCGTCACGTTCCTCGGCACGGCCGAAACGGAAGCGGCGCACGCCCAGGTACTTGTCGAGGTTGCGTGTGGTCACCTGGCGCTTTTCCAGCGCCTTCTGCATGCTCAATTCCTTGACCACCTTGCGGCAGATCTTGGCCAGCTCGCGCTCGACGTTACGGACCCCGGCCTCGCGCGTGTAGTAGCGAATGATGTCGGTGATCGCGGTATCGCTGACGCTGAGCTCATCTTCCTTCAGCCCGTGCTGCTCCATCTGCTTCGGCAGCAGGTACTTGCGTGCGATATTGAGCTTTTCGTCCTCGGTGTAGCCGGGAATTCGGATGATTTCCATCCGGTCGAGAAGCGGCGCCGGGATGTTGAGCGAATTCGCGGTCGCCAGGAACATCACCTCGGACAGGTCGTAATCGACTTCCAGATAATGGTCGCTGAACGTGTTGTTCTGCTCCGGATCAAGCACTTCGAGCATCGCCGAAGACGGATCGCCGCGGAAATCCATGCTCATCTTGTCGAGTTCGTCGAGCATGAACAGCGGATTGCGCGTGCCTACCTTGGACATGTTCTGAACCACTCTGCCCGGCATCGAGCCGATGTAGGTTCGGCGGTGACCGCGAATTTCGGCTTCGTCGCGCACCCCGCCCAGGCTCATGCGGATGAACTCGCGCCCGGTCGCGCGTGCGATGGAGCGCCCCAGCGAAGTCTTGCCTACGCCGGGCGGCCCCACCAGACAAAGGATCGGACCGCGCAGCTTCTTGACCCGCTTCTGAACGGCGAGGTATTCGAGAATGCGCTCCTTGACGCGCTCGAGACCGTAATGGTCGGTCTCGAGAATGTCTTCGGCAGCCTTGATGTCGTGACGCACTTTGCTGCGTTTCTTCCAGGGCACGGCAAGCATCCAGTCCAGATAGTTGCGCACCACGGTGGCCTCGGCCGACATCGGCGACATCATCTTGAGCTTGTTGAATTCACCCATGGACTTTTCCAGGGCTTCCTTGGGCATGCCGGCCTTCTCGATCTTCTGCTCGAGATCGCCCAGGTCGTTACCCGATTCATCCAGGTCGCCGAGTTCCTTCTGAATAGCCTTCATCTGCTCGTTCAGGTAATACTCGCGCTGGCTCTTTTCCATCTGGGTCTTGACCCGACCGCGAATGCGCTTTTCCAGCTTGAGCACATCGATCTCGCCCTCTATCAACGCCATCAGGCGTTCCATCCGCTCGCGCAGATCGGCGGTTTCGAGAATCTGTTGCTTGTCCTCGATGCGGATGCCAAGGTGGGCGGCGATGGTGTCGGCCTGGCGACTGGGATCGTGGATGCCCGAAAGCGTCGTCAGCAATTCCACCGGAATCTTGCGGCTAAGCTTGACGTATTGTTCGAACAGGCTCAGCAGACTGCGCGCGGTCACCTCCAGCGCTTCGGTATCTTCATCTTCCTGCGCCGGTACGGCTTCCCATGTCCCGGCCAGGTAACCGTCATCTTCGTTCAGACCTTTCACACGCACGCGCTCAACGCCTTCGACCAGCACCTTGGTGGTGCCGTCGGGCAGGCGCAGCATCTGCAGGATCGTCGCCAGGGTGCCGTACTCGAAAAGGTCACTGGGTTCCGGCTCTTCGGTCTCGGGACTTTTCTGAGTGATCAGCAGAATGCGCTTGTCCACGTTCATCGCTTCGTCGAGCGCGGTGACCGAGCGTTCGCGGCCGACGAACAGCGGAATCACCATATGCGGGTAGACCACGACATCTCGCAGACTGAGAACAGGCGTCGGCTGGCGCGTCGATTCGACGGGTAGATCAGGGGTCTTGGAACTTGCCATCAATATTTCTCACAGGGCGCCGTTGCGCGCCGGGTATCAGGGTTCAGGAAGGGATATTGGCGCCACCGGACACGGATTCAAGCATCGTCGGGCACTCATCGAGTACCAAATGCTTGTCGGGTGACGGGAAAGGCGCCGTCACACGCTGTGAGCGCGCGACGGCGCCTTGCTCAGGACTCGCCGGAGGCGCGTTTACTGCCCTCGTAAATCATGTACGGCTTGGCCTCGCCGTTGATGACGGCCTCGTCGACCACGATCTTGATCACGTTCTCGGTCGACGGCAGATCGTACATGCTGTCGAGCAGGACGTTTTCCATGATCGTCCGCAAACCCCGCGCCCCGGTCTTTCTGGCCATGGCCTTCTGGGCAATTGCGCTCAGTGCGTCATCGCGTACTTCGAGTTCGCAGTGCTCCATTTCGAACAGTTTCTTGAACTGCTTGATCACCGCATTCTTCGGCTCGACCAGGATGCGCACCAGCGCGTCCTCGTCCAACTCGCGCAGAGTGGCCACCACGGGCAGGCGCCCGACGAACTCCGGAATCAAGCCGTAGCGGATCAGGTCTTCCGGTTCCACGGTGGCGATCAGTTCCGACGGGTTGTAGTCGCTCTTGCCCTTGACCTGGGCCCGGAAGCCAATGCCGGCGGCGTCGGAGCGGTCCTGGATGACCTTGTCCAGGCCGGCGAATGCACCGCCGACGATAAACAGGATATTGCGTGTATCGACCTGCAGGAATTCCTGCTGCGGATGCTTTCTTCCACCCTGCGGCGGAACCGAGGCCATGGTGCCCTCGATCAGTTTGAGCAGGGCCTGCTGCACGCCTTCGCCGGATACATCGCGGGTTATCGACGGATTCTCGGCTTTGCGCGAGATCTTGTCGATTTCATCGATGTATACGATACCCGTCTGGGCCTTGTCGACATCGTAATCGCATTTCTGCAACAGTTTCTGGATGATGTTTTCGACGTCCTCGCCCACGTAACCGGCTTCGGTCAGGGTAGTCGCATCGGCAATCGTGAACGGCACGTTGAGCATGCGCGCCAGCGTTTCGGCCAGCAGCGTCTTGCCCGACCCGGTCGGCCCGATCAGCAGGATGTTGCTCTTGGCCAACTCCACGTCTTCGCGGTGCTTGTAGGATTCAAGACGTTTGTAGTGGTTGTATACCGCAACCGACAACACGCGCTTGGCCTGAGGCTGGCCTATGACGTATTCGTCGAGGAATTCGTGGATTTCCTGCGGCGTGGGAAGGCGCTCGCGCTCGCTCATGCTGGCATCTTCGAGCTCTTCGCGGATGATGTCGTTGCACAACTCGACGCATTCGTCGCAGATGTAGACACTCGGGCCGGCGATGAGCTTGCGTACCTCGTGCTGACTCTTTCCACAGAAAGAGCAGTACAAGACCTTGTTATCGCTGGAAGTTTCGCTCATGACTCTCGTTTCGGGCAATCTCGAGACAAATGGTAACCCAAAACGGCAGGCGCGGCGTCAAACCCGGCGCCGGCGCGCCCGCGAAGGGGCTGTCAGGCGGCCCGGGCTCGGCGGCTTCAACCCTCGCCGACCTCGGATTCCCGGCTCTCCAGCACATGATCGATCAGACCGTAGTCGGCGGCCTCGCCGCCCGACATGAACTTGTCGCGATCGGTATCCTGCTCGATCGTCGCCAGATCCTGGCCGGTATGGTGCTGGAGAATTCGATTGAGCTGATCCTTCATCTTGAGGATTTCGCGCGCATGGATGTCGATATCCGAAGCCTGGCCCTGAAAGCCGCCCAACGGCTGATGGATCATCACCCGCGAGTGCGGCAGCGCGTAGCGCTTTTCCTTGCAGCCCGCGGCCAGCAGAAGCGCGCCCATGCTGGCGGCCTGGCCGATGCACATGGTCGAAACGTCGGGTCTGACGAACTGCATGGTGTCGTAGATTGCCATGCCGGCAGTCACCGAACCGCCCGGAGAATTGATGTAGACGTTGATGTCCTTCTCCGGGTTCTCGCTTTCCAGATACAGCAACTGGGCGACGATCAGGTTGGCCGCGTAATCCTCGATCGGTCCGACAACGAATATGACGCGCTCCTTGAGCAGGCGCGAATAGATGTCGTAGGCGCGTTCGCCGCGAGCCGACTGCTCGACGACCATCGGAACCAGATTCAGTGCCTGTTCGTTCATGCCCCGTTCGTTCATGTGGATTCCATCAGTTGCTTGAATGTCATTTCCTTGTCGCTGACGCTCGCGTTGTCGAGCACCCAGTCGACCACCTGCTCTTCGAGGACCGCGTTTTCGATCTGCCCGATCAGCTGTTCGTTCTGGCGGTAAAGCTCGATGACTTCCGCGGGGTTCTCGTAGGTCTCGGCAATCTCGGCGATTCGGGCCTCGACACGCTCGGCGTCGATTTCCAGATTGTGCTGGCGAGCGATCTCGGCCAACAGAAACCCGAGCCTGACTCGCCGTTCGGCACCCGGCCGCAGCTGGTCTTCCGGCAGATTGACCTCCTCGCCGTACTGCTGGCGAAGCTGCGCCTGCATTTGCTGAAGCTCCTGGCGCACCGCCGAATCCGGCAGACTGAAGTCGGCAAAGCGTTCGGCCAGGCCGTCGGTCACCGCCTTTTTGAGCTGGTTGGTACGGGCACCGCGCATTTCGCGTTCCAGGTTCTTGCGAACATCGAGGCGCATTTGATCGATGCCGCCCTCTATCCCGAATTCCTTGGCAAACGCATCGTCGATCTCGGGCATTTCGGAGCTTTCGACCGCATTGACCCTGATGCTCACATCGGCAGTCTTGCCCGCCAGCTCGGGGTCACCGAAATCCTCGGGAAACTCGAGCTCAACGGTAGTTTCATCTCCGGATTCCAGCCCGGTCAGCGCCTGCTCGAAACCGTCGAAAATCGCACCACTGCCGAGAACCGGCTGCAGCTTGCGCTCACCGGTCTCGGGAATACGCTGTTCGCCGCTCCGGGCATGGAACTCCAGACTGACGCGATCCCCGTCGGCGGCCGCGCGGCCGGCATCCGACCAGCTTCGGCGCTGTTCGCGCAGCGTCTTGATCATATCGTCGACATCGGACTCGCCGATCTCGACCACCGGACGATCGATGTTCATGTCCGAGACTTCGATTTCGGGCAGTTCGGGGAACACTTCGACCTCGGCGATAAATCGGAAGTCGTCACCTTCGGCGCTGTCGTCCGGATTCATGCTCGAAACGCCGGCCACCCGCAGCTTCTGCTCGGTGATGGCCTCCTGAAGCGCATTCTGCATGGATTCCTGCAGCACTTCCTGACGTACCTGCGCCCCATAGCGCTGGCGCACGACATTCATCGGCACCTTGCCGGGGCGAAAGCCCTTGAGACGCACCTGGCGACGCAGTTCGTCGAGACGGCCGGAGACCTTCTGATCAATCTGGTCGGTCGGCAATTCGACCGTCAGGCGGCGACCCAGGTCGCCGGTTTTTTCCATCGATACCTGCATTGGGGATTCAACTCGCTTGGTTTGTCTCAAGTGTTCTTTCTCGGGAACTTGCCGCCGTGAGCTTTCGTTCACGACGCATCCAGTGCCAAGGGATTGCGATACCAATCGCACTGGATTCGAATGGTGGGCCGTGTAGGACTCGAACCTACAACCAATGGATTAAGAGTCCACTGCTCTACCAATTGAGCTAACGGCCCGTTGTGTTGACGCCGAATCAACGCGCATGCCGCGGCAAACGCCAGCGATTCGGACCGGACCGCCGACCGTAACCGGCTGTCCATGTCCCGCCCTGCAACGGCCTTGCCGTTTCGGCGGCTGAAATGGGGTGGACGATGGGATTTGAACCCACGACCGCTGGAGCCACAATCCAGTGCTCTACCCCTGAGCTACGCCCACCATTGTAAAACTTCCCTGGTAAAACCTATCCAGGCAATACATCCTCGGCCGGATATTTATCCAGCTGTCGCCGCGACCGGAAAATCCGGTGGCGCGCCTGGCAGGACTCGAACCTGCAACCCTCGGCTTAGAAGGCCGATGCTCTATCCGGTTGAGCTACAGGCGCAAATCCATTCCGCTGCAGGTCCGCCGATCGAGCGCCGGCGCTCGAAAACCTTCCGACCCGCCGCCCGGCCTTTTCTGGCCGGCGTTGATCAACAACCCGGGCGCTGTGACGGCGCCCGGCGCAGCTGGTCGGGGTGGCAGGATTCGAACCTGCGACCTACTGCTCCCAAAGCAGTTGCGCTACCAGGCTGCGCTACACCCCGGCTAGCCGACTAGTATCGCCGATTTCGACCCGCCGGGTCAATACTGTCGAACCGGGATTTTTTCGTCCCGGACCATCAGGCATTGCCGAATTCTTCGCCGCTGCCGACCAGGTAGGTATTCTTCAACCGCACGTAATGCTCGGCCGAATATTTCAGCATCTCGAGTTCCCGGTCGCTCAATTTCCGGACCGGTTCAGCCGGCCGGCCGCGATAGAGCCACCCGGCCTCGAGCCGCTTGCCAGGACCGACCAGGCTGCCGGCAGCCAGCATCACGTCGGATTCGAGTTCCGCGCCGTCGAGCACCAGTGCACCCATCCCCACCAGGCAACGGTCGCCGATAGTGCATGCATGCAGCACCGCGGCGTGACCCACGGTGACATCTTCGCCCACCACCAGCGGGATGCCGCCGGGCGAATAAGGGCCGTCATGCGTCACGTGACCGACTACCGCATCCTGGATATTGCTTCGGGCACCTATTTCGATCGTGTTGACATCACCGCGCAGAACGACGTTGGGCCAGATCGAAACGTCATCGTGCAAACGCACCGCACCGATCACGGTCGCCGCAGTATCCAGCCACACCCGGGCGCCAAGTTCCGGCGCCGCTTCATTGAACTTCCTGACCGTTAAACCCATCACATTTCCTCAATTGCGCCCGGCGGCGGTCCACGATGTTTATTCACAGTGTCACGCGCCGGTAAAAAAACAGCGGCTTGGTGAAATTTCACCAGCCTATCGTTGAACTTAATGTCGTAAATTTATGAAATATATCAATAAAATTGACATGATCCATTATTGACCAATCCCGAGCAGTCTCCCTGCCCAGCGCCGTCCCGAGCAACCGGAACTACTTGCCCACACGGTTATCCACAGGTTTTGTGGATAACGCGCCTGCAACACCCGGCAGCGCCCCCCGGTACAATACCGCAGTCCCGAATGCCGGCTATGCGACCCTACCAAATTCATGCGCGCGCACATCGAAGAATTGATCCACCAGGCCGTGGGTTACCTCAAGCGGGACGACAAGCTTCCCCGCGATATCGAAACCTCCTTCCAGGTCGACCAGCCCCGCGATCCGGCGCATGGCGACTATGCCTGCAATGTTGCGCTCGTGCTGGCAAAGGCCGCGCGCCGCAAGCCGCGCGAGATCGCGGAAATGATCGTCGCCAAGCTCCCGGCATCCAAACGGGTTCGCCAGGTCGACATCGCCGGCCCCGGTTTTCTCAACTTCTTCGCCAGCGACCACCATTTGCGCTCGGTCATACGCGAAGTGCTGTCCGCAGGAAAACGATACGGCCATCTGCAGGCCGGTGAAAAGGAAGACGTACTGGCCGAATACGTCAGCGCCAATCCGACCGGCCCGCTGCACGTCGGCCATGGACGCGGCGCCGCCTACGGCGCATCGGTCTCGTCCATTCTGGCCGCGGCCGGCCATCGCGTGGCACGCGAATACTACGTCAACGACCACGGTCGCCAGATGGACATCCTGGCGGCATCGGTCTGGATTCGCTACCTGGAACTTTGCGGTGAATCACCCCGCTTTCCCGATAACGGCTACCGCGGCGACTACATCTACGACATCGCGCGCACCCTGCGCAGCAACAACGGCGACAAGCTGCGCCATCCCTGGCGTGTCGTGGCCGACGGCATTCCGCCGGACGCTTCCGAATCCGCCGACGGTGACAAGGAAGCACACATCGATGCACTGGTCGGCCGGGCGCGCGAGCTGCTTGGCGACTCCGGCTACGAAGCGTGCTTCAAGACCGCCCTGGACGCGATGCTGTCCGACATTCGCGAAGATCTCGAGGAGTTCGGCGTGGTCTTCGACCGCTGGTTCTCGGAGCGCGAACTCGACGACAGTGGCGCGCTCGAGCGCGCCCTGGCACGGCTGGAGGCCGGCGGCTGGCTGTATACCGAAAACGGCGCGCGCTGGTTCCGATCCTCGGATCTCGGCGACGACAAGGATCGCGTCGTAATCCGCGAAAACGGCCGCACGACCTATTTCGCATCCGACGTCGCTTACCTGCTCGACAAGCTGGAGCGCTGTCCCGGCAAGCTCATCTACATATTCGGCGCCGACCATCATGGCTATGTACCGCGCCTGAAGGCGGCCGCTCGCGGGCTCGGCGAAGACCCGGAGCGGCTGGAATTTCCGCTGGTCCAATTCGCCGTGCTTTACCGCGGCGGCGAGAAAATCCAGATGTCGACGCGCTCGGGCGAATTCACGACGCTCAGGCAGCTGCGCGAAGAGGTCGGCAACGATGCCGCACGCTATTTCTACATCATGCGCTCGCACGACCAGCACCTGGATTTCGACCTCGACCTGGCCAAGTCGCGGGCCAACGAAAACCCGGTGTTCTACATCCACTACGCGCATGCCCGAATCCACAGCATCTTTCGCCAGCTCGACGGTCGCGGCATGAAGCACAATCCGACTATCGGCGATGCGGCACTCAAGCGACTGACCGAAAAACACGAGCGCGCACTGATGCAGGCGATGGGTCGCTGGCCGGAAATCATCGAAACGGCCGCGCGCCGGCGTGCGCCGCACGATATCGCCCATTACCTGCATGACCTGGCCGGCCAGTTCCATACCTATTACAACGCGGTGGCCATCCTGGTCGACGATGACGACGATCTGCGCAATGCCCGCCTGAACCTGATCAGCGCGGTTCGCCACGTCATTGCCGGCGGCCTGGCCCTGATCGGCGTTGGCGCACCGGAGCAGATGTAATGGCGCGCAAACAGGCAAGACGCGGAAGTTCCGGCGCTTCGGTCAGCATTTTCAGCTTCGCTGCCGGGCTTTGCTGCGGTCTCGGACTGGCACTGCTGGCCTGGCTGGGCGGCTACCTGCCGCACGGCGACGAAGCCACCGCCGGCCCGCCGACCGGCCGGGACGATCCGCC
>Ga0209931_1000457_pt1 | contig 24762 bp, 23 predicted proteins | sample SalPonR1_B_D1_MG_FD_185697 | JGI IMG/M metagenome (GOLD analysis project Ga0209931, IMG submission 185697) | Salt pond soil microbial communities from South San Francisco under conditions of wetland restoration - Salt Pond MetaG R1_B_D1_MG... ...
GTTAGCCTGCGGCAAGCACCGCAGACCATTCTTTGCAGATAACAATCATGCCGCGGAATATTGAAATCATAATACACCACTGGATATGAAGCCTTGATTTTATTTATTTTTTATCGGACAATAATGAAAAATAATATTTAATATTTGTCTTTAATACTCCTTTTTACGAACTTTATACTAGCATGAACGTTTTCCATCAAAATTCTAAAACAAAACAAACAAAATTGGTATATTAAAAGTAGAAAAATTTAAATCTCTGAAAATGAAATCAAAAAATTCTTCTCACGAAGAGTTGGAACAAAAAATTGCCCGACTGGAAAAACAAGTAGCTTTTTACAAAAACATTGCCGACTCATCCCCAGAAAATATTTTTATCATCTCTCCCACTTGCACTATTGAATACATTAATACTCATGCTACCAAAGAATTAAATTTAAAAAAAGAAGAAATTATTGGTAAAAAAGTACAATCCATATTCCCTAAGGATATTGCTCAAAAGCAATGTGATTTTATACAATCTGTTTTTAAAACCGGAGAATGTAAACAGGCAATTTCTGAAAGCATTTATGCCGGACGAAAAGTATGGCTCGACACGCTTATGATTCCTTTAAAGAATGATAAAAATGAAATTGAAAGTGTGTTAGGTATAAGCAGGTATATTACTGAACGAAAACTTTCTGAATTAGCAATAAAAAATAAGGAAAATACTTACCGCACGTTAGTTGAAAATGCTAACGATGGCATTTATATAAGAGATAAAAATGGCAAAATTGAATTTGTCAACGATAAATTTACTGGGCTTATCGGTTATAGAAAAGAAGAGATTATTGGGACCAAGTCATGGTACTATCTTCATCCTGATGATTTGAAAAAAATAAAAAAATCAAGCAAATTACCTTCTGACATAGGAAATGGCTTTCATGACAGTGCACGAATTATTACAAAAGAAGGAGTGATAAAATACGTTGATATTAATACGGTTCCTATGGTTATAAATGGCGAAAAAAAAGCCTTTGGCATTGTTAGAGACATTACTCGTCGGGTACAAGTTGAAGAAAGGTTAAAGTTATTTTCCGAGGTTCCCCACGAAGGCATCATCATTCATCAGAATGGTAAAATTATTGATACAAATCCGGCTATACAAAATATGCTGGGTATTGATGAGGAAATTGCGGCCAAAAGCACTGTTTTTGACTTTATTAGAGAAGATTATCAAAGCATTGTGAAAGATAAATTAGCTCAAAATTATACCGGAACCTATGAAATTGTTGCAGTAAAAAAGGATAAAACAGAGTTTACCGCTGAATTAAAAGTTAAAACCATTGAACTCAACGATCAACCTGCACGGGTTGTTTCCATTAATGATATTTCCAACAGGAAAGCTGTTGAAAATGAAATCCGGCAATTATCAACAGCTGTAAAACAAAGTCCCGTTTCAATTGTTATTACAGACTTAAAAGGAAATATTGAATATGCCAATCCACAATTTTCAAAGATTACGGGTTATTCACCCAATGAATTAACAGGCAAAAATCCAAGGATTTTACAAACAGGACATACATCCCGTGAAGAATATAAAAATCTTTGGGAAACAATTCTGAATGGTAATATTTGGGAAGGAGAATTTCTGAACCGACGTAAAGATGGAACAACATATTGGGAGAATGCAACTATTTCTCCCATTACAGATAAAAATGGAAAAATCATTAACTTTCTGGCTATTAAAGAAGATATTACGGAAAGAAAAAAAAACCGGGAAAAACTGTTGGAAACCACCCAAACCTTAAAAAATGCGAATGCAAGTAAGGATATGTTCTTTTCCATTCTGGCTCACGATTTAAGAAGCCCAATGGGAAATATTATGCAATTATCAACTTTATTAGATTTAAATTATGATTCTTTCGATGATGAAAATAAGATGAGTTACATTAAACTGATAAAAAACTTATCGGAAAAAACATTTGAGTTATTAGAAAATTTATTAGCCTGGTCAAGAGTTCAGCTAAACAAAATCGATTTTACCCCCGAGAAAATAAACCTAAAAAATATTGCTGAAGAGACGCTGGGAATATATGAGGAAAACATTAAAAACAAAAAGATACAGCTAATCAATAACCTAAATACAGATATCAGTGCAATGGCAAATGAAGAATCCATTAAACTGGTGTTTCGTAATCTGCTTTCAAATGCCATAAAATTTACTCCACAGAAAGGCAAAATTGAAATAACTGCAAATAAAGTTAAGAATCCGGATAACGGTAAATTTCACCATGAAATTTGTATTAAAGATACCGGCGTAGGCATACCTAAAGATCAAATTCCAATAATATTTGAGGTGGACAGAAATTTTAGTACAAAAGGAACAAACAATGAAAAAGGTACCGGCTTAGGATTAATTTTATGTAAAGAATTTATCGAAAAAAATAACGGAGAAATAACCGTTAAAAGCACGTTAGGCAAAGGGAGTCAATTTTGTTTTACTATACCTTCAGAATAGTAAGTAGTACAGCTATATATGTTCCAGGATTATAAATCAACATTTATAGCCTGTTCACTATAAAAAATCATAGAAATAGTGTATCTTGTGATTTTGAATAAAACATTTTAAAAATTTATGAAACAAGACCTAAAATTTGCTGTACTTATTGATGCTGATAACATCCCTTATTCAAACATAAAAGGGATGATGGAAGAAATTGCAAAATACGGGATTCCTACCTTTAAAAGAATTTATGGCGACTGGACCCAGCCTACCCTTAAAGGTTGGAAAACGGTATTGCTTGAAAATGCCATTACACCGATACAACAATACAGCTACACCACCGGGAAAAATTCTACCGATTCCGCCATGATTATTGATGCCATGGACATTTTATATTCGGGTAAAGTAGATGGTTTTTGCCTGGTTTCGAGCGATAGCGATTTTACACGTCTGGCAACCCGACTAAGAGAAACCGGCATGAATGTAATTGGTATGGGCGAAAAGAAAACACCAAAACCTTTTATCGCAGCTTGCGATAAATTTATTTATCTGGAAATAATCAGCTCTGAAGATGAACCAACAGAAAATGTATCGACTCAAAAAAGTAAAAAATCGAGAAAAAGCATCTACCAGGCTGATAAAAAGCTCATTAATTTTATTTCATCATCTATTAATGATGTAGCTGATGAAAACGGCTGGGCCTTTTTAGGCGAAGTTGGAACATTGCTTTTAAAAAAACAACCTAACTTCGACCCTCGTAACTATGGCTTCCAAAAGCTTACTCCCTTAATTGCATCGCTTAAAAAGTTTGAAATTGATGAACGGGAATCAGATAATCCTAATATCAAACTTATCTATATCAGAAATAAACAATAAACGTTGATTTCTTATTACTCCCTTTTAAAGTACTAAAATTTAACCGAAACGGGTGGCATGGTAAAAATCGAAATAAACATGCGATAATTTTCGATATTCATTCTTTTAATTATAAACGATATAATAACATAACACCAGGATATTCTAAATTATTATAATAAAGGGAATAATTTAATGTCGCTACTGATAGGAAAAACATCGTTAAAGTACCAGCCCGTTATTAACGAAATGATTGAACGAAAAATATTTTTACCACCAAAATACTAAACGCGCTCGTTAGTAAACCTACAAAAACCAAATCCGATTGTAAAATATATTTTGGATAGTTTGAAATATAAAATGGTCTGATTTTTGATTTTACAACATTTAACTGAAAGATATTTTCAGATACTCATTAGAATTTTAATTTTTTAATTATTTTTGATCTGAATCATTGTTAAACTATAAATTATATTCATCTAAACAAAAAAAACAAATTATGAAAAAAAGTATTTTACTGATTATGGTTATGGCGCTTACTTTTAGTTTAAGTGCTCAAATGAAAGTGGGAGGTTCAATAGGATTGATGGGTCAAAGTTCAAAAACCACAACAGATGGAACAACAAATGAAGGCCCAACAAATACAGATATTATATTGCTTCCCAATGTAGAATATATGCTATCGGATAATTTCTCTATTGGAGGAAAAATAGGTTTTAGTCTTGACATGTCAAAAAATGATGCAACAGATAGAAAAGAATCATTATTTATGTTTCATATTTCTCCTTATGCTCGCATTTATTTCCCATTAGGTGATAATTTATCTTTCTTTGGAGAAGGAGGAATTCAGTTTGCCAGAGGCACAGAAAAAATTACAGTTGGGGGCACAACAAATGATGGCGATACTCGAACAGAATTTGGCATTGGAGTAATACCTGGTTTTAGTTATGGCCTTTCTGATAAGGTATCTCTAGAATTAACCACAGGTTTCTTAGGTTATCAGCTAACATCTATTAATGATAACCAAGATCCTGAAACAACAGATAAATTCAATAATTATGGATTACTATTAAATTTTTCAAATATTAGTTTTGGAATAAAATATCAATTATAAAAATACTAATCAACACAAAAAAGAGGCTTTGAAAAGCCTCTTTTTTTATAAAAATTAATTTTTTATTTCGCCGCCACCAAACATCACAAAACCGCGAATAATTATTTCTTTTCCTACATCCATTGTTGTTCCTGTTCGTATAATTCTTTTATCCGAAAAACCACCCAATACTGAAACCACTTCAACTTTTATATTCCAATTTTCGGGAACAATTAATGTAGAACCACCAAACATGCAAAACATATCAACTACATTCTGACCAGGTGCTAGTTTTGCTTTTGTCAGATCAATTTTAGAGCCGCCAAATAACGCAGTAACTTTTCCACCTTTAAAATTTTCTGAAGTAATAATTCGGTCGCCACCCCCTAAAATAGCAAAATCATCAATATAGTCGATTTTTGCTGTTCCGGCATTAGATGCTCTGGCAACTCCCGTTGACCTAAAGATAATTAATAATCCAATAACAATTAATACTACAGGCCAAAATAATCTTCGTACCGGGTATGGTATATATAAAATATCCGGAATTAAAAACACAAGTCCAATAGTTAATAAAATCCAGCCTGACAATTTATTATCTCTTGTAGAAATAAAAATGATACCTAATACTATCAGAATCATCTCCCACGAAAAAAGATGTCTCATAATACGATGTGGAAAAATATCGAATGTTCGTCCAACTAATACGATTCCAATTAAAATAAGAATTATACCAATAATTCCTCTTCCGGTATTTCTTTGTTTTTCCATAGTTTACAAATAAATTTTTAGTGAATATTAGATTTATTATTTACCAATAAATTTAAGGCATTTTTAAATTAAAGAAAACAGTAAATTATAGAATATAAATAAAAAAAATATTAATAAAAAGAATATTAATAAACAAATTTACACCTCAAAATGCAGGCCGTCATAGGCCAGGGAAACTCCATGGGGCAGCTCTTCATTGATATCATGATGAAGGCCCATTTGATGGCTAATATGTGTTATGTAGGCACGTTTTGGGCTAAGTTGTTTTATTAAGTCCAGCGCTTCAGAAAGGCTGTAATGAGAAATATGCTTCCTTTTTCTTAATGCATTAATAACCAAATACTTGGTGCCAATCAATTTTTCCTTTTCTTCTTCAGAAATATAGTTTGCATCGGTAATATAAGAAAAATCGCCAATGCGGAAACCAAACACCGGGAGTTTATAATGAAAGACCTGAATAGGTGTTATTTCTACATTTTTAATTTTAAAGGGTTCTAACCCTAAATTATGCAAATTTATTTGAGGGGCGCCGGGGTATTTTTTTTCTTCGAAAGAGTAAAAAAATTCAGATTTAATAACTTTTTGAACTCTTTTCTCAGCATATATCTCGATCGGTTTATGATTCATAAAGTTAAAGGCCCGAACATCATCCAATCCTGCAATATGATCGCGATGTTCGTGTGTAATTAAAATGGCATCAATATCTTTTACTTTTTCGCGTAGCATTTGTTGCCTGAAATCAGGGCCTGCATCAATAACAATATTTACACCATTTACTTCAACCAATGCAGATGTTCGTAAACGATGGTCGTTTGGATCGGTTGATTGACAAACTTTGCAATTACATGCAATTACCGGAACGCCTTGTGATGTGCCTGTGCCAAGAATTTTTACTTTCAAAATAATTATCTTTTTTTAATTTCCATCCTTATCGAAAGGAATAACAAATATAATAAAACTATTACAGCTAAAATTGCTGAAGGTATTGCCGCTTCTTTACCAAATAATGTAAGCGCTGTTACCACTGAAAAACCAGAGCTTTTAATGGTAAGTAATAATACCTGGGTAATTGACCGACCGGGCTTTATACCCATTTTTTTAGAAAATAATTCATAGATAGTTCCTATACCGAATGTAGCCGCTAATAAAACAATTGTGGATAACAACAAAACCACCGGATTGGAAAAGAAAACGTCTCGATTCATTCCGACAGCTGTAAAAATAATGATGGCAAAACCCCAGTCTACAACCTTTCCCCGAATTTTTGCAACATACTTGAATACAGGTTTAAATAATAACAACCTGGATAAAATCAATGGTACCAGAACTAACTTAATCATCAACATAAACAGCGACCATGAGCTTACACCGGTATTTTCAGCAAAGAGTTCAATAATTGCCGGTGCAATGACAATAGAAGCTAAAAAAGCCCCAAACACACCTAAAATTGAGTATTCAATATCTCCTTTTAATATACCGGCAAATGGGATTACAGCAACACCCGGCGGAGCTGCTACAATAACCACAAACCCCATAAACAACTCTTTAGTAGGCATTAAAAACCAGGCAAGAACGAGTACAACAATGCCAAAAACAAAATAATTTAATACAGTTCCAACTAGCATAGGTTTGATAAGCTTTTTTAAAGGCAGTAGTGCTTTCGACCCGATACCAGTTGTTGAAAATATCATAGTAATGGCAAGAACATATATGGTATAGTCTTTTAAATAAAGGGCATAATCGCCTAAAACCATTCCCATGATCACGGCAAAAACCAAAATAAAATTTCTATTCAAAAAGATATTATAAAGTAATTTCATATATTCATACAGGTTTTAAACAAAGATAAAATAAACTAACTACAGTTCCTGATTATGGTTCCTATCAAAAAACATTATAAAATTACAGGTAAATAATTAACTTAGCATAAAAAATAATGTCAAAAAAATGAAAATTAAATTTTTACTATTGAGTTTTCTGGCTTATATATTTTCATATCAAACAACAACAGGTCAACTCATCATACAAGACACCCTTTTATTGGCAGGAGATAATGAACAATTATGGCATTCATCGTCTGAACTGGAACAAAATGGTTATTATAATTACGGTAAATATGGCGCTATTAATCTGGGCGATAACAACCCGGCTACCTGCTGGGCAGAAGGAACTGAGGGAGATGGAGTTGGAGAATATATTTATATGACTATTCCTAAAAATATCAGTGGAATAAAAATACGTAACGGATTTCAAAAATCGGAATCTATTTATAAAGCAAATAACCGACCCAAAAAAATTGAAATTGAATTAATGGCCTGTTTTATGCCTTCGGGCTTTGTTACCGAAACACATGTTGGTTTTGCCATTAGCCAACCTTTGGTTTCATTGACAAAAAAGCTGGACGACAAATTGGGTTACCAGGATGTAATACTGGATTTTGACTGGAATGATTTATATAAAAAAATAACTAAAAATAATAATTTTGATAAAGACCGTTTTATATTAAAAATTACAATTAAAGATATTTATAAAGGCAACAAATGGAATGATGCCTGCATATCGGATATTTTAATGATACAAAATCCGGTTTTTGATGTTACTGATGATGACCAGGGTTTTATTAGAACTTTTGAAAACAAAACAGATACACTTTTTTACGATCCGGAAAATGTATACCAGGTTATTGATCTCACAGATGATTCTGAGTGGATTATATTTATTCAAATGCCTGCTGATATTGGAAACTCACGTGTAGAAACCATTTATAAATTATATAACACTCAAAAAGAAAGTTTTATGGAAACCAAAAATGTATTTCAAATGTATGGTTTTGAAGAAAAAGAGGGAAAACTATATCTAAACGGAATAAATAATAACTTTGAAGAAATAAATTTTTTATTAGAAGGAATAAAAAAGAATGAATGAGTGCTAAAATCTATTTAATACCAACCACCCTTGGAGACAGCTCGGTTGAAAATGTTATTCCACAATATGTGGTAGATATTATGAATCAAACGAACTATTATATTGTAGAAAACATAAAAACTGCCCGTCGTTATTTAATAAAAGCAGGAATAAAAACCAAAATTGATGATTTAACTTTTTATGAATTAAATAAACATACAAGCCCTGAGAATTATATATCGTATTTGAATCCCATTAACAAAAATCAAAATATTGGCATCATTTCAGAAGCAGGCACCCCGGGAGTTGCCGATCCGGGGGCAGCTATTGTTTCCATTGCACATCGCAAAAATATACCGGTAGTACCTTTGGTTGGGCCATCATCAATTTTACTTTCCATCATGGCTTCGGGTTTAAACGGCCAAAATTTTGCATTTGTTGGATATATTCCAGTTAAAAAGCATGAAAGAATCAAAAGAATCAAAGCGATTGAAAAGCGGTCGAAAATAGAGAACCAAACTCAGATATTTATAGAAACTCCTTACCGAAATCAACATTTACTAAACGATTTGTTTTCTACTTGTCAACCAGAAACATTACTCTGCATTGCTGCAGATATAACCTTGTCAAGCGAATTTATTAAAACCAAAAAAATTAAAGATTGGAAAAAAGGAATCCCTGATTTAAAGAAAAGACCTACAATATTCTTAGTTTATCAAGCAAGTTAAAAAATATCAACTTCCTCGATATACTGGAATTTAGCTCGTTTCATATCTTCCTCATAAATGTTACCTAAATCTTCCATTTCCAGATCATCAAATTCATAATGCCATTTAACATCAATCTCTTTTATTTTTTCATTCTGATCAATAGCAGTTAATAAATTCAATAATTTTTTGGTTGATGAGGTGTTTAAATATTCAAGCTTAAGCTCAATAACCGCTTTGTCGGTCTCTAAATGTTTTACCCAATCAATTAATGGTGCATAAAATTTATGTACATCTTCGGGTAATGATCGACCTTTTAAGGTAAGTGTCCCATTCGTTAAAAACTCAACATGCGGTGTTGAATCAGTGCTTTGAATTACTAAATTCGTCATAATTTCAGGTTCATTTTTAAAAATAAACATAAATTTAATGAAAAAAAAATTTTATATAAAATCCGTTCATCAAAAAAATTATTTTTTTAAATATTGTAATGCTTCAGGCCCCGTGTTAAATAGTAAATCTATAATGCTTAGATTGGAGATAAAACCTTGTTTATCAGAGAATACCTGAAAATATTCTTTCACTTTAAAATCCGGATCACTTTGTTTCTTTTTAGGATGAATAATATCTCTAAAATCATCAAAAGGAACATCCTCAGGGAAACTATACTTATCCGAGTAAGAAAGATTAATATCAATTTCTAATTGCTCTGCAAGCATTTTTAATAAATCATGGTTGAAATCGATCAAAAATTGGTATTTTTTATGATAAAAAGGAGCTAAGTAATCGGCATAAAATTCAAAAAATGCAGATGAACGATATGCCGACTCAATTGATTTCCAATGCATCTTAGGCCAATTGGTGTCGTAATCAATAGTAATATCTTTTATTTTAGTTTTTGTATTATTTTTTTTAACTGGGATTGATAATGCGAGTAACCCATTAGCACCATAAATATTGCAACGATTTCGATAGGTTTGTTTGATAAAGTTTTCATTAGCTTCTATAACTATCTCATCATACTTAATCAACTTAGAAAAATATTGTAAAGGAGGCAAATAAGCTGTGGATAAAATTACTTTATTACTCATCATCAATAATTTACGAAAAAACCGGATAGAACTGTCTATCCGGCAAAATTAAATTGAATTTTTTATTTGTTTTAATGAATTAGCGAAAACATTCTGTTCCACCTGATTTTACTTAAAAAACTTTTGTCTTTATCGAGCGATAACCAAATAAAAACTGCTTTTCCTACCACATGATCTTCAGGCACAAATCCCCAATAACGTGAATCGGCCGAATTATGTCTATTATCTCCCATCATAAAATAGTAATCCATTTTAAAAGTATAAGCATCGGCTAATTCACCATTAATATAAATTTTATTACCATCTACTTTTAATGCATTATTTTCATAGGTTTCAATAATTCGTTTATATAAAGGCAGATTTTTAATCGTTAACTCAACCGTTTTTCCTTTTTCGGGAATATATAATGGGCCAAAATTATCCTCTGTCCATGGATAATCAGCACTAAAAGGGTATATACTAATATTCGCCATATTAATATTGGTATTCTCATACCGGGTAACTGATGTTACCATAGGGAATTTTTTCAACTCTTCAACACTCTCATTGGTAAGCGGCAATTCATACATTGAACTGGAAGAGATAAATCTACGATCGGCTAGGGATATATTCAGTCTATCTAAATGTTTGGAGTTAATCTCTATTCCTTTGGTTTTTAAGAAATAATCGTATTGTATTTTTTCAAAATGCGGTTGCTTTTCACCATTAATAAAGACCTGACTATGCTCAATAAACAATGAGTCCCCGGGAACTGCCACACATCTTTTAATATAATTTTCTCTTTTATCTATCGGTCGTACGGTAATATTAAATTGATCCCAGATATATTTCCTTGCCAATTTTTTATAATAATCAAAAGTTTTAATTGGATTTCCGGATTGAATATCTCTTCGTTTAAGTTCATCGCCATACTGACGAACAATGGCATAATAATCCTGATCTTGCATTTCTACAACGACCGTATCGCCAGCAGGAAAATTAAAAACGACAATATCATTCCGTTTGATATCGCCAAACCCGGCAATACGCTTATAAGGGCGTTTAATCCATTCTACATACGATTTTTTATCTTTTGTTAAAGGGAGCGTATGATGAGCGAATGGGAATGAAATTGGAGTATTGGGTAATTTAGGTCCATAACTTACTTTGCTAACAAATAAATAATCGCCTACCAGTAATGTTTTTTCCATCGAAGAAGTAGGAATCGTGTAGGCTTCAATTAAAAACATGCGGATTAAAGTAGCGGCAATAACGGCAAAAATTAAAGCATCAATCCATTCAATTACTGCATTTTTAGGTTTGGATACGCCACGTTTTTTCCAAAAGGTCCAATTCACAAATTTTGTGATGTAGTAATCAAAAATCACAATCACCCCAAATAAAAACCAGTAATTTTCAATCCATAATACCCATAAAATATAGATTAGGGAAGTAAGGCCAAATTTAAAAAACCTGTTTTTTAGTATTTCTTTAATAGTCATTTTATATAATATTATATTGATGTTAAAAATTAGCGAATTAAATCATTCATAGTATAGAATCCTTTTTTATTATAAATAAATTCAGCAGCTAATACAGCTCCCAAAGCAAAGCCTATCCTATTTTTTGCATCATGTTCTATTGTAATTTTATCAAATGCTGATTCATACATTACTTTATGATTCCCGCTCACATTTCCAATTCTAAATGATTTTACCGGAACAATACCCACATCTTCTGCATTCTCTTTTTTCCACTGATTTACCCTATTTATATTTTTTATAATACCCTTAGCCAAAGAAATAGCTGTTCCGCTCGGGGCATCCAATTTTTTAGTATGATGTGTTTCTTCTATATTTACTTTATAGTCGGGATAATTATCCATCAATTGAGCTAGGTAATCATTTACTTTAAAAAACAGGTTCACTCCCAGGCTAAAATTAGAAGCATAAAAAAAAGTTTTCCTTTCTGATTTACACAACTCAATCGCTTTTTCTAAATTATCCATCCATCCAGTTGTTCCACTTACTACAGGAACATTAGCTTTAAAGCAATGTAAGATATTTTGATAAGCACTTTCAGGATGTGTAAATTCAATAGCTACATCAGCTTGTTTAAAATTCTCCGATTTAACTTCTTTCCAATTATTTTGATCAATTGTGAAAATAATTTTATGCCCTCTTTGCAAAGCTAATTTTTCAATTTCTTTGCCCATTCTCCCATATCCGATAATAGCTATTTTCATCCTCTAAAATAATTTGCAAATTATAAAATTAAATCAGTAACAAATGCAAAGTTTTCTTAATAAATGTTAAACTAGAAAAATAAAGGTAAATATAAAAAAAGGGAAGCAAAAACGCTTCCCTTAATTAAAATAATATAAAATATTTATTTTTTTACTGTTTTTACCACTTCGGCAAAAGCTTTAGGATGATTCATGGCTAAATCAGCTAAAACTTTTCGATTTAGGGCAATCCCTTTTTTATTTAATTTACCCATAAAGTCAGAATAAGACATTCCGTGTTCTCGAACTCCTGCATTAATTCTTTGAATCCAAAGGCCTCTGAAATTTCTTTTTTTCGTTCTTCTATCTCGGTATGCATAGGTTAACCCTTTTTCAAAGGCATTTTTTGCAACCGTCCAAACATTTTTTCGTGCACCAAAGTATCCTTTGGTTTGCTTCAGCACTTTTTTTCTACGTGCTCTTGAAGCGACTGAATTTACTGATCTTGGCATAATTTGTTCTTTTGTGAATGGTTAGCGACCGCTCGTATCGGTACTTCCTTCAGCTAATTCATTCTGATTAAACACTAATAAATAATAAAAATTACTTCATGGCTAATAATAACTTAGCACTTTTTTCGTCCACTTTGCTTACCTGCCCAAAATAACTTAAGTTTCTTTTCCTTTTGGTTGATTTCTTAGTCAAAATGTGACTTTTGTAAGCATGTTTTCTTTTAATCTTCCCTGAACCGGTTAAGCTATATCTTTTTTTTGCTCCCGGATTTGTCTTCATCTTTGGCATTTTTTAACTATTTTAATTAACGTTAACTAACTATTTTTTTCCAGTTTTGGGGCTTAAAAACATAATCATTCGTTTACCTTCTAGCTTAGGCATTTGCTCAACTTTTGCAAGCTCTTCAAGTTCTTGTGCTAATCGCAGCAATAAGATCTCTCCTTTTTCTTTAAACAAAATCGATCTTCCTTTGAAAAATACAAATGCCTTGACTTTAGCTCCGTCCTCAAGAAATTTTTTCGCATGATTTAGCTTAAACTGGTAATCATGCTCATCGGTGTTTGGCCCGAATCGAATTTCTTTAACAACAACTTTCTGTGTTTTGGCTTTTTGCTCTTTGAGTTTTTTCTTTTGTTGATAAAGAAATTTCTGATAATCTATGATTTTACAAACGGGGGGATCAGCTTTTGGTGAGATTTCAACTAAATCAAGTTCCATCTCATCGGCTAATTTAATGGCATCTTCTATAGAATAAATGCCTTGATTTTCAACATTATCCCCCACAACACGAACTACTTTTGCACGAATCCTGTTATTAATTCGGTGCGTAGGTTCTTCTTTCCTAAATCCTTTTTTAAATCTTGGTCCAGCTATGTCTTGGTCCTCCTTATTTTAGTTAATAATTTTGTTTAATGTATTTTATGAGCTTCTGTTTGAGCTTTTACTTCATCATTTAAAAATTCAGCAAAATCTTTCAAATTCATGCTTCCTTTATCCCCCTCTCCTTGCTTACGAACCGAAACACTCTCATTATTCAACTCTTTTTCACCAACAATTAGAAGATATGGTATTCTTTTTAATTCATTATCGCGAATTTTTTTACCTATCTTCTCATTTCGGTCATCAATAATGGTGCGAATATCGTAATTATTTAGGAAATTCAAAACTTTTTTTGCATAATCATTGAATTTTTCACTAATGGGCATTACAACAACTTGTTCCGGAGTTAACCATAATGGAAATTTTCCTGCGGTATGTTCAATTAAAACGGCAACAAATCGTTCCATAGAACCAAAAGGTGCGCGGTGTATCATTACCGGGCGATGCTTTTGGTTATCGCTGCCAATATATTCAAGGTCAAAACGATCAGGTAAATTATAATCCACCTGGATGGTTCCGAGCTGCCATTCACGACCTAATGCATCTTTAACCATAAAATCGAGTTTAGGCCCATAAAATGCTGCTTCACCATACTCTACCTTAAAATTAAGATTTTTTTCTTTTACTACTTCTAAAATCGCTGACTCTGACTTATCCCAGTTTTTATCAGTCCCAATATATTTCGAATGATCATTTTGATCGCGCAAAGATACCTGAGCTGTATAATTTTTTAAATCCACGGCATTAAAAATAATGAAAATAATATCCATTACTTTTTTAAATTCATCTTTCAGTTGGTCGGGACGACAAAAGATATGAGCATCATCTTGTGTAAAACCACGTACCCGGGTCAAACCATGCAATTCTCCACTTTGTTCATAGCGATATACTGTTCCAAATTCGGCATATCGTACGGGTAAATCTTTATACGAATGTTGTTTGGTTTTATAAATTTCACAATGATGTGGACAATTCATGGGTTTTAACAGAAACTCTTCGTCCTCTGCCGGTGTAGTTATTGGTTGAAAAGAATCTTTGCCATATTTTTCGTAGTGTCCTGATGTTACCCATAGTTCCTTTAATCCAATGTGCGGAGTAATAACCTGATCGTATCCATAAATCTTTTGAATTTTCTTTAGGAAATTCTCTAATCGTTCGCGTAATTGAGCTCCTTTAGGCAACCATAAAGGAAGCCCCTGTCCAACACGTTGTGAAAATGCAAACAACTCCAACTCTTTCCCTATTTTACGATGATCGCGTTTTTTTGCCTCTTCGAGCATTACCAGGTACTCATCCAACATTTTTTGTTTTGGGAAAGTAATGCCATAAACCCGGGTTAATTGTTTCCGGTTTTCATCACCACGCCAGTAAGCACCTGCAACATTTAGTATTTTTATGGCTTTAATGTATCCGGTATCAGGTAAATGTGGGCCACGACAAAGATCGGTAAAGTTACCATGCTCATAAAAAGTAATGGTTCCGTCTTCCAACTCGCTAATTAATTCAACTTTATATTCATCTCCTTTTTTAGTATAATAATCTAATGCTTCATTTTTGGACACTTCCCTACGTCTGTATTCATTCTTCTGTTGGGCCAGCTCTTTCATTTTCTTCTCAATCTTCGGGAAATCTAAATCGGTAATTACACGGTCATCACCTAAATCAACATCATAATAAAATCCATTATCAATACTTGGCCCAATACCGAACTTAATGCCAGGATATAAACTCTCCAATGCTTCGGCTAAAAGGTGAGCCGAAGAATGCCAAAAAGCATGTTTCCCTTCTTCATCCTCCCATTTATGCAGTTTAATTCTTGCATCTGAGGTTATGGGCCGTTGTAAATCCCAAAGTTCATCATTTACTGTAACGGAAAGTACTTCTTTTGCTAATCGAGGACTTATTTCTTTAGCTATTTCGTAACCCGAAATACCTTTTTTATATTCATGTACAGAATTATCTGGTAATGTTATTTTTATCATCATTTAATTGTTTTCTAAATTCAAGATTGCAAAGATATAAATTCTTTATTGAACTTATAAATCATTTTTCATAAGATTTACGGTCAATTTAATATCCATACCATAAATTAACATTTTTATTCTAAAAAAGTTTACATTATATTTAACCACTACATTTAAAAATAAACTTTTTTAAAAAAAACATGTCCAAAAAACATATCATAAATTAAACAATTATTCTAATCATGAAAAAAATTAGCAAACTAATTATTTATCTACTTCTAACAGTGTGCATTTTTCAGGTTAATGCACAAAATGTATCAAAAGAAATTACGCTTAACGATATTTATAAAAAAGGCGTATTTAGAGAAAATTCTGTTTACGGTATTCGATCGATGAATGACGGAGAACACTTCACAACAATTGAAAACAGCAAAAAAATTAGCAAACACAGTTTTAAATCGGGCGAAGTGGTAGACGTTTTATTTAACAGGATTGAAGATGATTTCAATATCAGAGATTATGAATTTTCTGCTGATGAATCAAAGATTTTATTAGCTGTAAATGCAGAATATATTTATCGTCGCTCTTTTACGGCTGAATATTATATTTATGATATTCAATCAAAAGAACTAAAAAAGGTAAGCGAAAAGGGGCGGCAAATGTTTTCAACTTTTTCTCCAGATGGAACAAAAGTAGGTTTTGTGAGGGATAATAATATTTTTATCAAAAATTTAAAAACAAACGAAGAGCAACAAATTACTTTTGATGGAAAATTTAATCATATCATAAATGGTTGTACCGACTGGGTTTACGAGGAAGAATTTGCATTTACAAGAGCTTTTTTCTGGTCGCCAAAAGGTGATAAAATTGCCTATTATAAATTCGACGAGAGTGAAGTTCCTGTATTTAATATGACAAAATACAATAGTGATCTTTATCCTGAAAATTATGCTTACAAATATCCAAAAGCTGGTGAAAAAAATTCAATAGTAAGTATCCATGTTTATGATTTAAATACGGGAAAAACCAATATCATGGATGTGGGAGAAGAAACAGATCAATATATACCACGTATAAAATGGGCCAACGAAAATAATAAGTTAGTAATCATCCGTGAAAACAGGCTTCAAAATCATATCGAGATTCTTTTAGCCAATACCGATAACGGAACTTCAAAAGTGATTTACGAGGAGAAAAACAAATATTATATTGAAAGAATAGACGACTCTTACATGACCATGACTGACGATGGGAAATATTTTATAATTAACAGCGAAAAAGATGGTTGGAACCATTTGTATCTATATGATATCAATGGTAAATATATCAATCAGATTACTAAAGGAGAATGGGATGTAACCGATTTTATTGGTATTGACAGCAAAACAAATACCGTTTATTATCAATCGGCAGAAGAATCTCCATTACACAGGGCGGTTTATTCGATTAAAACGGATGGCAGTAAGAAGAAAAAATTATCGGAAAAGAAAGGTATTAACCGGGCTGTATTTAGTAACGGTTTTAAATATTATATAAACTACTACGCCAACTCAAAAACTCCTCGTTATATAACGTTACATAACCAAAAAGGTAAACTGATACGTGTATTGGAAGACAACGAAAAACTAAAACAAACCATTAAAGAATATAATTTTACACCGGTTGAATTTTTAACCATAAGTACACCATCGAGCCAATGGGATTTGAATGCTTACATGACTAAACCTCCTGATTTTGACCCAGATAAAAAATATCCTATGTTTATGTATCTATACGGAGGGCCGGGTTCTCAATCGGTATTAGACAATTGGTCGCGCAGTTATGCATGGTTTCAGATGTTGGCTCAAAAAGGGTATGTTGTTGTTTGTGTTGATAATCGAGGAACCGGTGGCCGTGGAGAAGAATTTAAAAAAATGACTTACGGGCAGCTAGGTAAATATGAAACCATTGACCAAATTGAAGCAGCTGAGCATTTAAGCAATTTACCCTATATTGATGAAAACAGAACAGGCATTTGGGGCTGGAGTTATGGTGGATTTATGTCCACATCATGTTTATTCCTTGGAAATAATGTTTTTGAGATGGCCATTGCCGTTGCACCTGTAACCAGCTGGAGATATTACGATTCTATTTATACCGAATTATACATGGGGCTGCCACAGGATAATCCGGATGGGTATGATGACAATTCACCATTAAACCATGCGGATAAATTAAAAGGTAAATATCTTTTAATTCATGGTACTGCCGATGATAACGTCCATTTCCAAAACGCTATTGAATTATCTGAAAAACTTGTTCAGGAAAATAAACAATTTGAAATGCAATTTTATATGGATAAAGATCATGGCATTTATGGTGGAAATACCAGCTATCATTTATATACCCGAATGACGAATTTTATTTTAGAAAATCTATGAAATTGAATAAATCATTAAAAAGGCATCAGGTTAATTATCTTGATGCTTTTTCATTGCTATTTTAAGAAAATCATTATTTTTGTAAGCGCAAAATTTGCCCAGATGGCGAAATTGGTAGACGCGCTAGTTTCAGGGACTAGTATCAGCAATGATGTGCAGGTTCGAGTCCTGTTCTGGGCACCAAATTATAATATGTGCAGATCCCGAAAAACCAGAATTTTTCGAAATTAGATTTGCATGGTTGATATTTTTAATCATAAAGTCCAAATAAAATACTAAAAAAGATAATAATCGCCCAGGTGGTGGAATCGGTAGACACGCCAGCTTGAGGGACTTTTACTTTACAAATAGTACAAACGACCTCTATTGCTTGTTAATATTAAGTTTTAGTTATAACGTTATTCAAATATAGAAAATAATTCGTAAACAATTTGTAAACAATTTTATAATTTTGTGTTTACAAGCCCAGGTGTTGAAATTGGTAGACAAGCCGCCTTGAGGGGGCGGTGTTCGCAAGGACGTGCGGGTTCGAATCCCGCTCTGGGCACAAAAGAATCAATAAAAAGTTGAGTTACTAAACCGTTTCTCAACTTTTTTTATTCATCCCATTTTTATTATAAACAATAATATTTGTTTAATTTTAATAAAAAAAATAGAATACACTTTTAGATAGATTTAAATGTTAAAAGGACAAAAAGTATCTATTATAAACATGTTAGCGGCAAGGCACAAAATTTAATCACCTTTAAAATAATAACTATCGGCCACACGATGGCTTAAATGGGCTGAGTCCCTTAAAATATGCTGAAAATTTTCTCAATGGGGCCCCATTGAGAAAAAAGAAATATCTTTGAAAAAGTCTACTTAAACCCTGTCCTAAAAATGGGAAGCTTACAGCTCTATAATTCTTTAATTCGAATAAAATCTGCTTCTCTATTTAAATGATTTTCTTTTTTTACTGAATTTTTCACTTTAGGTATTATTGCTTATTTTCTCAATTTGGGTTAACAACATATCATTTTCTTCAGGCAATCCAACGGTAATTCTATAATACCCGTTTAACCAATCATTGGATAAATTATAAACCAGAATATTTTTATCAAACAATTTTTTGTTGAAATCAATACTATTTGTTTTAATCAATATAAAATTTGCTTTCCCAGGAAAAACCTGAATTCCTTTTTTTAACAGTTCATTTTCTATTCTTATTTTTTCACTTACTATTTTACCCCTGTTATCTTTCATATATTCAGGTTTTTTTAAGGCTTCAGTAGCAGCAAAAATTGCGGGTGTCGAAATGTTAACCTGAAAATCAGAAAAATACGCTTTAAAATAATCACCCATTAAAAGGTATCCAACCCGAAGACCTGCCAATGAAAAAGCTTTATCCATTGTTCTTGCAACAGCCAGATTTGGATATTTTTCGATCAAAGAAGCTAAGGTGAACCCTGAAAATTCGTAATATGCCTCATCTACCAATAAAAATACATCTTTGTTTTTAAGAATCTGTTCGGCAAGCTTATCATCTATCAAGACTTTGCCCGTTGGATTATTTGGATTATCTAAAATTAAAAGCGCTGGTTCATTTAACTCATTTAATAAAAGCGTACTGTCTAATTCGAAATCAGGAGGAGAAAGCTTCATTTTTGTTATTCTACGGGCTTGCTCACTTGCATATTGTGTAACCGGGAAAAAAGAAGGATTTACCATTACAATTTTCCTGTTTGTGGAAAAAACATTAATAATTTCACGGATTAACAAATCCGACCCGTGGCTTATAAAAATCCTATCAGAAGCAATGTTATTATATTTTCCCAGCAATGTTTTTAATTCAGACAGGTATTCTGGATTTGAATACCTGTTTATATTTTCCAAGCCTTTTTGTGCCGCTTTCTTAATATCGGCCCCAGGCAGGTACGGATTTTCGTTTGTATGTAAATTGATGGTCATTTTACTTCAATTAATGTTTCTGTTTTATACCCGGTAATTACTTTCATATGCCCTTTTAAACGATTGTCTGTTCCATCATCGCCGGTATCCACTCTAAGACATTCCAATCTGCTTATTTTATCATCGGTTGCAACAACAATAATATTCTCCTCTCCAATCGCATTTAGAACTGCAGGGGTAAATTGTTTGCTTGCCCTTCCGAATATAAATCCATTTCCACCAATAGGTGTAACAATAATTTTTATCTTATCATATTTATTTATCAAAGCAAGCAAGCCTTTTTCGTTCAGGTCTTTTCCAACGATTTGTGCACGATAAACAGCATCTATACCCAGCAAGGTTTTTTCGACCCCTATTTTAGAAGTAATAGTGGCTAAGGTGGTTCCCGGACCCAAAATATATAACACATCGTTTTCGATATGTTCAAGAATATATTGAGAAATTTCTTCTTTGCTGATTTTATCAGGTTTACTTACATTCGATGGTTCTTTTTTACTTTGCAACAGATTTAAATTTTTCGGAACGTTCAGGTATCCATATAATTCAGCCCCCAATTCTCCATCCCTAAATGCTTTTTCGTCAATATCAAGAACTTCTTTTTCTATAATCTGTTCAGAGGTATTGTTGATAATTTCAGCAGCAGCAAAAGTTGAAAGTGCAAATACGGGACTAAACATCTTAACACCCGAAGGTATCCCAACAACCGGAATTGTTAACCCTAAAACATCATACACGTCGCGTGCCGTACCGTCACCGCCTACAAAAACCAGTAGTTCAATGCCTTTTTCAACCATCTCACGAATGATCCTTTTGGTATCATCGGCATTTGTTTTTTTATCTATTGCAGATACCACTTCATATTTAAAATCAAACTTCTTCATAAAATCTTCGCCCATTTTTCCGGGGGCTACAATAAAGAAGAGGCCTTTCCTGTTTACCACAGAAAGCGTTTCTTCAATACGCTGAGGAGTTACCGGTTGTGCACCCAGTTCTAATGCCTTTTTATAAACCTCTCCATCAGTACCTTTTAAACCAACACTACCACCCATGCCAGCGATAGGGTTTACAATCAAACCTATTTTCTTCATATTATTTATTTTTTATTTGATAAAAAATTCCTCTTTCCTGTCGAACAGGTTCAACCATGCCTTCTGCTTCTAAAACATCCAGGTATTTATTAATTTCATTGGTATGCTGACCAAGTATTTTTACCAGGTCATCAACAGTACAAGGCCTTCTGGCAATAGTTTCCAGAATAACCATTTCAGCATCCTTCCTGTATGATTGAATATTTTTCCTTTCAGGAGTAGCAGCAATGATTTCAACATTCGGAAGCTGCCAAAAATCTATGACTCTTTCCAAATATTCCATACTGGCACGTTGTACATTATTTAGGGTACCTGGGCGATCAAGCGTATTTAGCTGGATTTGATCAGGCTTTATCTGTTCAAATGCATTTTTTAAGGCTATCAAATCAGCTTCACGATCATTGTATCCCGGAGCAAAAAATACTTCAAGCCATATCTGTCCAGAATATGCTTTTCGAAAATCTGCTAGTCCATTAATACACTTCTCAATGTTAAGCCCTTGTGCCGGGCGGTTTATTTTCCGGAATGTATCTTCTCTGGCTGCATCCAGCGAAGGCAAAACAACATTTGCCCCCAGCAATTCATCACGCACTTTTTTATCGTAAAACAAGGTTCCGTTTGTCAGAACTGCCACGGGAATAGTTGGTTTGTTTTTCTTTATAAATTGTAAAACATCACCTATTCGGGAATTTAACGTTGGTTCACCTGAACCTGAAAACGTAATATAATCAGGGTCTGGATTATGTGAAAAATAATCAGCCAATTCAGTTGTAACTTTATCATACAAGATGTATTCCCTTCTTTCGGTTGTTAATTTTGTAGTTTGCCCTACTTCGCAGTACACACAGTCGAGCGAACAAACCTTTTTGGGAACTAAGTCAACCCCGAGAGATATCCACAAACGTCGCGAAGGCACAGGTCCAAATAGATATTTATACATAAACTTTTTTTTAGTGTCTAACTATTTATTTCGTATAGGCCTTTTTAATGTAGCTTTTGTAAGTATTTCCAATGTATTATTAAAAAAGCCTTCCAACGCATCTTTAGCAACAACACCCCTGGCTAAATAAATTTTAGCATTCCGCTAATTAAAACATTAAAAGCGTTTGGCCCCGTATTACCAATTATAAAATGCAAGACTCCTTCGTTCACTAAATCAATTAATCCTGAGTGATTATCATCATGCCCTTTATTAACGGTAGCTTTAGTTTCTTTAGTAAGGCTATCGTAAATTAAATAATAAGGAGCTTCGCCAAATCATTTAGCAATTTTACTCTCTAGTGTGTTACTTTCTGTTGCTAATAATATTTTCATTGTATTTGCTATTTAGTTAATTAATAATTCATTATATCTATATTTTCAAAATAGCAGGAATCACTTTTTTTCTGCTATGATCCGCTATTTCTTTAACATGCAAGAATGTTGTAGTCGTAATTGGCACTTGTATTTCCGTTGATTTAAAACGTAGATCTTTCATCCGAAGGATCTTCATAAATAATCGGAAGGGTTCTTTTTCATTCCTTGACAAAATTAGATTATCAGCAACTTTCTCTAACTCCGCTATTTGTTCCGCTTTTGCTGTTGTACTAACAGAAAAGATATATGTTTTATCAATATTAGATGTAATCGTGCTTTTTATCTTTTCCAAAATCGAATCGCTATACGTAGGTGAAAATAATAAAAGATTTAATGCTGAACCAAATATTAAAATCCCTGGCCCTTCGTTGGGTAAATCTTTTGAAGCAATATCTAGAACTTTATCCCAAACATCCGGCTTAACCAGGTTCGCATTAATAACCTCACTATTCGTTTTCGTATAACCTGATATTTCAACATCAAGTTGTATGAATTTTATTTTTTTTATATAATCATTCAGATTTATACCGGCAACACTTTTTATGCTTTCTATTATAAATTCCTTGGTTGGGTATTGCAGCGACATAAAAATAACACTTCCTCCATTTTTTAACCATTCGGAAACAAATATTTCTCCAATTAAAGGTTTACCCGAACCTCCCGGTCCGGTAATTAAAGTTGTTGAGTTTAACGGTATTCCTTCCGGAATGATATTATCTATCCATGTTGTCTCTATTTTTAAAGTCTTCATAATAAATAAATTTTAAACAAAGTCACAGCGCACATTCTTTAATAAACAGAACAGAAGGCTTATTTTTGAATTGACGTTATACATGTTTTTTTTAACCAATAATTTGCTCAATTTTCTGTATGGTATGAAAAACCGCAACCGAAATATCAATTTTTTTATCTTCCATAATAAATAGTTTGCCTTCATCCGCAAGTTTTCGGGCATTAACATTAATAGGTATTGACCCGAGAAATTCAATACCTGTCTCTTCAGCTTGTTTCTTACCTCCACCGGTACCAAACAATTCAATCAGGTGGCCACACTTTGGACAAATTAATCCAGACATATTTTCAATGAGCGCGATATGGGGAACCTCCATTTTTTTGGCCATAACAATAGCTCTTGCAGAATCAATTAATGATACCTCCTGAGGAGTTGTAACAATAATTGCCATATCAGGCTTCATACTTTGAGTAATGGTAAGGCTTTCATCTCCTGTCCCCGGAGGTAAATCAGCAATAAGATAATCCAATCCTCCCCATTCTACATCACCAAGAAATTGGTTAATCATTTTAGAGCGCAAGGGGCCACGCCAAATAACTGCTTGATTGGGTGGTAGTAAATTTGCCATAGAAATAATTTTAACCCCTTTACTTTCTTGTGGTATAATTTTGTCATTCAAGGTATGCACTTCTCCTTTTATACCTGTCATCTTCGGAACATTAGGCCCTGTTATGTCGGCATCAAGTATTCCTGTTTTAAACCCATGAAGATGCAGTCCATAGGCAAGATTTACACTTACCATAGTTTTTCCCACTCCTCCTTTTCCACTAAAAACAACAATACGATGTTTTATATGGCTAATATTGTCCCCAATTTTTTTACTCTCTTGTTCTATTTTTTCTTTTTGTTCTTTCGTTAACATATTAAATTCCTCCACTTATTTAAAAAAATATTTTTTTAAACGAACCTATGTTTAGTTAAACTTTTGTTTGTAATCTAATATACCAAACACTTTAGCTGTTTCTTTTTATATCATTGTGAAATCCACATGCCTGAATACCAATTCCCCTGCTGAAGTAAAACAGCCTGTGCACACTATTAAATAATGGTTTCATTGGTATTATCTTTAGTAGACAAACATCCGTTTAAAAAATCTTGTATTATTTCTTTCGGATATTTTCCGGATACCCCGATGAAAACATTCATTTTCTTTGTATTTAAAATAGCTATAGTATGTGTTGTAATTTTATTAGCTATTACATCGGTTATGCCTTTATCTTCTAATATATCAGGAATTAATTCAGGTTCTTTTGCTGGAATAATTAATAATTCTTCTTTCATTATTTCACCTCCTTTCAACATGTAAATGGTAAATTGGTCACAATAATCAAAGTGCTCAGACAATACATTATTTGTAATTGGAATAGCTACACGCATTATAATAATCTTTTTAAGAATTATTTATGTAAAGATACCCTATACCTCATCGAATATCATAACATTTTGAATTTTAGCGCACAACATTTTTTATAATATTCCTCATAAATAAAATTGAGGTAGATTATACTTTATAATTGATATAACTTAACATTCTAATTTTATAATGATATAAAGTTTTATTAAATAAATCATTAGTGTCCGATAAAAATACAAAATTAATTATATAATTTCCTAATTAATATATTTACAGAGAGTTAAGATTTGTAGTTTTTAAATTTTAAAAAGTAAGCCTCCCTAAAATAAAGATGGCTGC
>Ga0209931_1000466_pt1 | contig 24481 bp, 18 predicted proteins | sample SalPonR1_B_D1_MG_FD_185697 | JGI IMG/M metagenome (GOLD analysis project Ga0209931, IMG submission 185697) | Salt pond soil microbial communities from South San Francisco under conditions of wetland restoration - Salt Pond MetaG R1_B_D1_MG... ...
CTCGGTGGACCGCCTGTGGATTCTTCCCATCTATACTCGAGTAATTCTGCATTTTTTAATCTGGTGAGTAGCGGGTAAATCGTACCCTCTACAACAATAAGCTTAGCAGCCTTTAATTCTTCCAGAATTTCAGCTACATAGGCGTCATTATTTTTAAGGATAGACAGAATGCAGTATTCTAAAATACCCTTACGCATCTGCGCTTTGGTGTTTTCAATATTCATGTTTTTTTATTTAATCGCTAAATAAGATGATACATATAGTAATATCTTAAACAAAGATACGTACAATAGAAGTTACTTTGTATAGCATAGTAGTATATTTTAACAAATATTTAAGGTTTAAGTTTATTTGACAATACAGGCACAAAAAGCTATATTTACAGAAAATCATCAATTTTGTCACCATCAAAAATCAATATTTTTTTATTATTTAAACTTCCAAGTGCTTGGTTTTGTGGAGTTAGACTGAAATATATAGACCATTATAAGGCTGTTGTGAGGGTTAAGCACCGATGGATAAATCAAAACCCATTTAAGAGTTTGTATTTTGCGGTTCAACAAATGGCAGCAGAATTAAGCACGGGAGCATTAGTTATGCAAGCTATAAAACGTCATAATGTGCCTATATCTATGCTGGTGATAGAGGCTCAATCTCAGTTTTATAAAAAAGCAACCGGTCATATAAACTTTGAATGTCGCTCTGGACAGCAGGTTATTGAAGCTGTGAATAGAAGTGTAAAAGAAAATTCTCCTCAAGTTATAGATATTCCGGTTAGTGCTTATAATTCAGAAGGAATAAAGGTCTCAGAATTTAGTTTTAAGTGGAGTATAAAGCCAAAGTTATAATTCAGGTAGTCAAACCTGCTATAATCGTAGTTATTTTTAACATTAATCATATAAACTAATTAAGGGTATTGCATAACTTATCTTAATCCCTAATGTTTTTTCATAAAAAAATGTTTCATATTAAGCATTGAAATTTTGCTTGTTACAACTTATCTTATAATTAGACACTTGAATTATCTGCATTTAAAAAGAATGCTTAGCCAAAACAAGTCCATTACTGGCTTATTGAAAAAATAGATTTGGATAAGTTAGAATGTTTTGATTTCAGAAGGCTAAAAAAGCGTTTAAATAAATTTAATTGAGTCTATTGAGTATCTCATTTGATACACTTAAATTAAATGATATAAATCATATACCTGAAAATAGTCTTACTTATATTGATAACTCATAAGGAATATATCTTAATTTTGCATTCTAATTCTAACTAACATGGCAGACTCCAGAACCTATGCCGGTAAATTCCTAAGAAAAATAAATCAAAAAGTTAACTGGCACAGCCACTTTACCCTTTTTTTAATTTCTCTTTTATTTGCCTTAGGGCTATTTTATCTGGTTAGTGATCCCGAATTTTCAGAGGCACAAAATTTTGTTTTATTTATTTTATTTTTTTCAATAGCCTTATGGGTTACTGAAGCCATACCACCATTTGCTGTGGGAATTTTAATTATAGGTTTTCTGGTGTTCAGTATAGGGAACGAAAGCCCTGAAGATGCAAAGAAGTATGTTCAAACCTGGTCTGATAGTGTAATATGGCTTTTCTTAGGTGGGTTTTTTCTGGCTGAAGGGATGAAAAAGACTGGGTTAGATAGAGATCTTCTTAAGATTACGGTTCCCAAATTTGGAAACAGGTCAGACATCATTCTACTGGGGTTAATGATGCTGACCGCAATTTTATCCATGTTGATGAGTAATACTGCTACAACCGCCATGATGATTGCTACAATTACCCCAATTTTAAAATCATTGGGCTCACAAGCTCCTTTATCTAAAAATCTTTTAATTGGAATTCCAGCGGCCGCATCAGTTGGCGGTATGGGAACTATAATCGGTTCTGCACCCAATGCCATTGTTGTTGGTGCTCTTGAGGGTATGGGTATACAAATTTCATTTTTAGAATGGATGCTTTTTGGGATTCCAATTGCTTTGGTATTAATATTTGTATTCTGGGTAGTTTTATTGAAGAAGAATCCTATTAAAACCAAAACTATGGAACTTGATTATTTATTTAAAAATTCAATTGAAGAAAGAAAACCAGACAGACACGCAAATCTCCATAAACGTATTACATTAGTCATTCTCATTTTAACATTAGTTCTTTGGTTGACTTCAGGGTTTACGGGTATTCCGGTAGCTGCAGTATCTGGAGTTCCTATTGTGGGATTGACTATGTTTTCTATTATACAATCAGATGAAGTTCGAGCCTTACCTTGGGATACTTTAATGCTTGTTGCTGGTGGTCTAGCCTTAGGATTAGCCGTTCAAGAACAGGGACTTGCTCAATACTTTGTCGGATTAATACCAGCATCAGATATTAACTTGTATATCTTATACATTGCTTTTGGATTGCTGACTGTTGTTTTCTCCAACATTATGAGTAATACAGCGACAGCTACTATTTTTATCCCCATAGCCATTTCTTTAGTTATGACAATAGACGCTTCAAGTTCTATAACCTTACCCATGATTATTGGCTTATCTGCATCCTGTGCTCTACTTTTGCCCGTGTCTACACCTCCCAACGCCATTGCTTTTAGTACAGGAATGCTCAAACAATCAGATTTTAGGTTAGGCGGCATATTTGTTGGACTATTGGGACCATTTATTGTTATGTTATGGTCTTTGTTGATGATTAATATTTTTTATTAAACTAATTATAAAACTTGTTTTAAAATTGCTTCAAACCTTAATATTGCGGATTATTCTAAAAAACATAATTCCATGCGATACGTCTTTATAGTTTTTATTTTATTGATTTTTACGCCCTCTAAAGGTCAAAACACTGAAAATGATATATTTAAGCTATATGAAACATATGACAAGTATTTTAATTTGCCTCGGGAATCTTTGTATTTACATACCAACAAAAGCAGTTATTTAAGAGGTGATAACCTCTGGTTTAGAGGATATGCTTACAATAGACAAACTCAAAACCTAAATACAGACACCAGGAATGTTGAACTTGGCGTTTACGACCACCAGGGAAATATGCTTTCCAAAAAGCTATATCTGGTTGTAGACGGACTTTTTAAGGGGCAAATAAGTATTGATTCTACCTTTAAAGACGGAGAATATTACCTAAAAGCTGAAACGCAATACATGAAAAATTTTCCTGAAGATTACTCACATCTTCAGAAATTTGAAGTTATAGGTTCAGAGAGGCCTCAATCTAAACAAAATTTAAAATCATACGACCTCCAGGTTTTGCCTGAAGGTGGCCATAGCATTGTGAATTGCAATAGCACTCTTGCGCTTAAATTAATTAATCAGAATGGCTTAGGTGTTCCATTTAATGCTCAAATTTTAGAAGGTGGAAAATCTATTTTCAATTTTAAAAGTAATAGCCTAGGCCATGCTAGAGCAAATTTTAAGCCTAAAAAAAATGTGGAGTACAGCGTTAAAGTTAATTTGCCAAACGGAGAAATAATCGAGAAGCAAATAGATGATATTAAGCCTTATGGTTATAGTCTTAGTGTAAACAACATCTTGCCTCAACAAACCATCATCAATGTGTCGTCTTTTTTTCCGGAAAGCATTCAAAAACGCAATGATGATGTTCGGTTACTGATACACCAAGAAGGAAAAAGGTTTGATATTCCATTAGAGATGAATGCTCCAAATACATCGATAGCAAAATCTATAAAGAAAAATCAACTTTTTTATGGGGTAAACACAGTGACCTTAATGGTGAATAATACACCGGTGGCCGAACGCTTAATTTACAACAGATCCAAAGGTCTAGATAGTGAAGAGGATGTAGCCATATTGATATCTTCACAAACCAAAGACAGTATTTCGCTTAATCTATCTTTGCCCGATTTCAATCATAAATCAAATCTGAGTATTTCTGTACTTCCGGAACAAAGTATCTCGTATATCAAAAATCAAAACATCAGTACTGCTTTCCTGCTAGACCCTTTTGTAACTGGATATATTGAAAACAAGCCTTATTACTTTTCTAACCCCAACAGAAAAGTAGATTACAATCTAGATTTATTATTGTTGACTCAAGGCTGGAGCCAGTATGATTGGGATAATATATTCTCAAAGCCCATAACTTACAACCATAAAAGAAAAAATGGCCTAACCCAGAAAATCACCATAAACGGAAGAATTCCCAATAGAGCCGATAAATTTTTAATATATGAAACTTTTTTCAATAAGGAGGCTATATTTGACTTGGAAGACAAAAGTTCATTTACGCTTGAGAATAGATATCCATTGATAGGTGAGCGAGTTGATTTTTCAATCATAAAAAAAAACAAAGACTTTGTTAGTCCTAAAGTTGTGGTGAGCTCATCTTATCGATTAGAAAATGATAAACTAACATCAGATCAATTATTACCTCCAATATCAAATTTAAGAAAACTTAAGCTCGATTTAGACAAGAACAGGCTTTATGCAAACTTTTTAGAAGGTGAGCTCTTAGATGAGGTCATTGTTAAAGTCAAAGCAAAAGAAGAAGAAAAAGAAAAAGAATATGTTTCCAGCTTTAAAGACAATACTGTAAAAATTGATGAACAATTTGTGAATACCTACCCAACTTTATCAGATTATTTAAATACCAGAGGGTTTATTGTAAATGATAATTCCGTATCTTTTAGTATCAGAGGAATTTCTAGAATTACTGTAAACGGAAGTAATGCTCCCGCGGTTTTTTTAAATGGGGTTTTACTTAATGATTTATCTATTTTAGCCGGCTCGAGGACTTCAGACTATGAAGAAATATATATAGACAAGACTGGATACGGCGGTGGAGTCCAAGGTGCGGCTGGTGTTATTAGACTTAAACTCAGAAAAACACCTCTTTTTACTAACGGTAGCGTTAAAGAAGTTGATTTGCCATATACTCAGGTTGAAATGAAAACAGGGTTTGAATTTCCTAAAAATTATTATATGCCGGAATATGCATTTTTTCAAACCGATTCTTTTAGGCAGGTTGGCACCATCGCCTGGTTTCCTGATGTTAAGATAAGCCCTGGAGAAACTGTAGAATTACCCATTTATGATACAGGTTTAAAAGCATTTACCCTTTACATAGAAGGTATTGCAGAAGACGGGAGTTTAATCAATATTGAAAAACCAATAGAAAAGTAATGTTCTAGATTGTATTTTTTTCATTTAGTTTGGAATTATGCAGCGAAATCTTAAGCTTAGTTTTCCATTGAAAAATAGCGAAGAATATTTTTCAACTATCTTAACAATATCAACTAAGGATGATGTTGATAAAACTTACCAAACATGGCTTTCTTGAATTTCTAATACAAATTAAGCTTTATGCGTAATTTGGTTAGAGCTATAAAAATAATCCCTTAAAATTCGTGCCTTTTATCCTGTTCTACTCAAGTGTTATGGCATAAAGATTGTGCTGAATCTAAAAAAAACTGAATTCATGAAATACCTCGTCCTGTTCATTTTATATATTTTTTCCCTCAATCTGGTTAACAGTCAAAATTCAACAAGTGAGACCTTAGAATCATTAGAGTCTTACGACCAATATTTTGAAATCCCCAGAGTGTCACTATATCTGCATCTTAATAAAAGCAGTTATTTAAGAGGTGAAAATATTTGGTTTCAGGGTTATGCCTATGACAGAAAAACCAATAATCTAAATATGAATACCAGAAATGTGAAGCTTGGTATTTATGACAGTGAAGGAAAGATGATTGATAAGAAATTATTTCTGGCTATTGATGGACTATTTAGAGGACAGCTTGCGATAGATTCTACTTATGCTGATGGGAATTATTATTTAAAAGCAGAGACCCATTACATGAAGAATTTCAAAGAAGATTACGCTCATATTCAAGAGTTTGAAATTATTGGTGAGGAGCAGTTCACAAGTAGTCAAAAAATAAAGTCTTACGATCTTCAAATCTTAGCTGAAGGTGGACATAGTGTTGTGAATTGCAGTAGTCATCTGGGTTTTAAATTAATCAATCAGGACGGCCTTGGTATAAAATTTAAGGCGGTTCTTTTGGAAAATGGTTCGCCCATAAGGAATTTTGAAAGCAATGGTTTTGGACACGCTAAAGTAGAGTTAACACCAAAAAAAGGAGTAAAATATGAGATTCGTGCATCATTGCCTAATGGAAAAACCATCAAAAAGCAGATAAATGATATTAAGAATTACGGCTTTGCTTTAAATGTAAATAATTTATTACCCCGAAAGACAATTGTACAGATATCATCACATCTTAAAAAAGATTATGATTTTGAAAATACTAACGTCCTGTTAATGGTTCATCAGGAAGGTAAACATTTTGAAGTTCCGCTTTATTTTTCAGAGGAAATTACCACTATCTCAAAAATACTTAAAGAAAATCAATTGTACTATGGTGTGAATACTTTAACGCTAATGGTCAATGGTAAGGCCATTGCAGAACGTTTAATTTTCAACTATAAAAATAGTCTGAATAAAGCAGATGTCTTTAAAACTAATCCAATAAAAACATTATCTCCTGACTCACTAAAACTACGTCTCAGTTTGCCGAAATACGATAAGGATGTTAAGCTGAGTATATCCGTTTTGCCGGAAAAGACTATTTCCTACATGAAAAACCAAATCATATCGTCTGCGTTTTTATTAGATCCGTTCGTTAATGGATATATTGAAAATAAGCCGTATTACTTCATAAATCCAAACCGCAAAGTAAAATACGATTTGGACCTCCTTTTACTTACTCAAGGATGGAGCAAGTATTCCTGGAACTTCATTTTTAATAATCCTCCAAAGCCTGAATTTGAAAGAAGAAAAGGTTTAACACAAACCTTTAATTTAGAAAAAAGAATAAGGAAGAATATCGAAGAGCTTATAGTTTTCACTTCAAAATACGATAAGGCCAAAGCCATACCAATAGATTCGATTGAAAATAAAACATACGCCTTAGAAAACAGATATCCGGTTATCGGTGATACTCTGGAATTATCTTATCTGGATGACAATAAAAATTTCAAAAAATCTAATGTTCAAGTAAGAACACAGAATAGTCTTAAACTTGATAAGCTATTTACTAATCAACTCCAACCACCATTAAATTCACTAAGAGATATAAAATTAGAGTTTAATAATCAGAAGCTTTATTCCAATTTTGTCGATGGAGTTCAATTAGAAGAAGTTGTAGTTTCGGCCAAAAAGAAAGAAGAGAAAAGAATGAGAAATGGATATATTGTTAGATCTCCAAGTGATCTCATAACAGTGGACGAGCAATTAGCGGCAACTTACACGTTTTTATCAGATTATCTGGTAACTAAAGGATATAGAGTAAGAGAAAACCCTATAAGTAGAGACCCTAATAAGAGGTTTGAAATTATTAATATGTCCAGAATATCCATTAATGGAAGCAATTCGCCTGTTGTATTTTTGAATGGCGTAAGACTTAATGATCTAGGTATACTATCCCAATCCAGATTATCAGATTTTGAAGAAATCTATGTTGACAGGTCAGGTTTTGGTATGGGCGTTCAGGGAGCAGCAGGAGTGATAAGGCTTGAATATCGCCAAACACCTATTTTTACAACAAGTACCGAAAACGTTGAATATCAAAATTCAAAATACCAGCAACATATTGTGAAAAATGGCTTTGAGGACGCCAAAATGTTTTACATGCCAGGATACGCTAATTACAAATCTGATACTTTTCAGGATGTAGGAACGATAGACTGGTTTTCTGATGTGATGATTCCTGCTGGCAAAGCTGTAGATTTACTCATATATAATACCGGATTAGATAAAATCACCCTTTATATCGAAGGTATTGCTGAGGATGGGAGTTTGATTAATATTAAAAAAACCGTCGAGCAATAATCCACTAAATTGATGTGGGCTTAAATTTTAATAATTTTAATCTAATAAAGGCTAATGATTTACAATTTTTAACCTTTTTTAGTATGGCTAATTAATAATTTTGGTATAAACATTGTTAATATGTAACAAACAAAACTCATGAAATATATAACCTTTTTATTTGTATGTATTTTTTCTTTTCAATTCGTTGAAGGTCAAAATACGATTGCTGAGCCCACTAATTCTTTACAGTCTTATGATGATTACTTTGAGACACCCAGAGAATCACTTTACCTTCACCTTAATAAGAGCAGTTATCTAAGAGGTGAAAATATTTGGTTTCAGGGTTATGCTTATAACAGAAAAACCAAAACACTTAATCCGGAAACCAGAAATGTCGAGTTGGGTATTTACAATGATAAAGGTAAACTGATAGACAAAAAACTATTTCTTGCAGTTGATGGCTTATTTGAAGGTCAGATAAAGGTAGACTCTTCTTTTTACGATGGAAACTATTACCTGAAAGCTGAGACCAACTACATGAAAAACTTTAAAGAAGATTATGCACATGTCCAACAATTCGAAATTATAGGAGAGGGGCAACTCAATAAAAACCAGGAATTGAAAAGTTATGATTTTCAAATCTTACCGGAAAGTGGACATAGTGTGATTAATACTAAAAGTCATCTGGGTTTAAAACTTATAAATAATAATGGCTTAGGGATAACATTTAAAGCTGAATTATTTGAAGATGATAAGCCCGTTATAGATTTTAAAAGTAACCGATTCGGTCATGCGAAAGTTGAATTTTCACCGAAAGAGGGGAAAAATTATTACATCAAAGCTACACTTCCTAATGGTGACATCATCGAAAAAACTGTTGAGGATATAAAACCTTTTGGATACGTGATGAACGTTAATAATACATTAGCCAACAACACTTTAGTAGAAATTTCTTCAAATCTTCCAAAAGAATTTGATCATGATAATACAGACGTAAAACTTATGTTGCATCAGGAAGGAAAACACTTTAATGTACCTGTTTACCTCGATTCAGAAATGACCTCTATTCCATTGTTATTTAACCAGAGACAATTGTTTCATGGTGTAAATACTTTAACTTTAATGGTAAATAATCAGCCAGTTGCAGAACGTCTAATATTTAATGAGTTTAAAACAAAAAATAGTTCAAAAGATATTGTGGTCAACTCTTTTAAGGATTCAAAAAATGACTCAATTCAGCTGCAATTGGCTTTGGCTGATCTTAATACAGATGCAAATTTGAGTATTTCAATTTTACCGGAAAACACCATATCTTACGTTAAAAATCAAAATATTTCAACCGCCTTTCTATTAGAGCCCTTTGTTAATGGATACATTGAAGACAAGACCTATTATTTTACCGAGACCGATGCCAAAATTAAATACAATTTAGATTTACTTCTTCTCACTCAGGGTTGGAGTCAATACAAATGGGACAATATTTTCAGCGATGCACCTTCATTGAAATACCAAAGGCAAAGTGGTATTACTCAAAAAATTCAAATTAATGAAAGAATACCAAACCGAATTAAACATCTTTTGGTCTGGGGGTCAGGATATAATGAAAGTAGAGCCTTAAATATTAGTAATGACAATAGAAGCATCACATTAGGAAACAGATATCCTATGGTAGGTGATAATATACAAATGTCTCTTGTAGATAAGAAATACAGATATTTAAAGCCTAATGCAATTACTGTAAATACAATAGATAATTTAGACAATGATGAAATTCTATCACATCAACTCTCAAAACCATTATCTAACCTTAGAAATGTAAAATTAGAATTGAATAACGAGGAGTTATATGCAAATCTGTTAAAGGGAGAATTGTTAGATGAGGTTATTGTAAACTCTAAGAAGAAAAAAGATAAAAGATATTGGATGGAATCTTCCTTTGGTAATTCAGAAAAAGTTGATGTAGAGATGGCGGAAAGATTTCCATTATTTACCGATTATTTGAATTCTAAAGGTTATTTTATAATTAACACCCCAGGTCAGGGACGTCAAATTGGGAACAATCCGATTGCTACCGATAATTTAAGAGTTCCTACCATTTATCTAAATGGCTTACCCATGTTGGATACTTCAATATTATTTGATACCAGAACCTCTGATTTCGAAGAAATATATTTCGATAGATCTGGTCCAAATGGAGCTCCAGGTGAGGGCATTATTAGTTTAAGATGGCGAAAGAGTCCTTTATATAAAGGTGAATTTAAAGAATCTTATCCTTTTATTGAATTAAAATTCGATAAAGGATTTGAACCGGTAAAACAATTTTATATGCCTGAATATAAGTTTTTTAACACCAAAGCTTTTCAGCAGGTAGGAACAATTGCCTGGTTTTCTGATGTAAAAGTTCAAGCTAATGAGTCAATAAACTTTAAGGTTTTAGACACAGGTTTAGATAAGTTTACTCTATATATTGAAGGTATTGCCGAAGATGGCAGCCTTATAAACATAAAGAAATCTGTTGACCTCAGTAATGAGATTAATTAGAATTCTGAAGTGAAGTGAAATTTAATGCACTTGTACTTCCCTTGAGCCATCTGCAATGAAAAAGCAGAATCAGCTAAAAAGACCAGCTGGTTCTGCTTATCTCTTGCCAAGTATTTTGCCTTAACGCGTTTAAATTCTTTAAATTCTTCACTCGTTTCATCTTCAACTTCAATCCAGCAGGCTTTGTGTATATTCACGTTTTCATACGTACATTTTGCGCCGTATTCGTGCTCAAGTCGATACTGAATGACTTCATACTGAAGTGCACCAACCGTACCAATAATTTTTCGGTTGTTCATTTCGAGCGTAAAGAGTTGCGCAACCCCTTCATCCATCAACTGGCTTATGCCCTTATTTAATTTTTTGGCCTTCATGGGATCTGCATTGTTGATATACCTGAAGTGTTCCGGTGAGAAATTAGGAATCCCTTTATACATCAATTTTTCGCCTTCGGTTAAGGTATCTCCAATCTTGAAGTTACCCGTATCGTGTAAGCCTACAATATCTCCCGGATACATTTCATCTACAACTTCTTTCTTTTCAGCAAAAAAAGCATTAGGACTGGAAAACTTCATGGATTTTCCTTGTCGCACGTGCAGGTAATTTTTATTACGTTCAAATTTTCCAGACACTACTTTAACAAACGCCAGGCGATCTCTGTGTCGAGGATCCATATTGGCATGTATTTTAAATACAAACCCCGTAAAGTCGTTCTCATCGGGTTTAACCTCACGTTGGCCGCTTTGTTTAGCTCTGGGTGAAGGCGCAATCTTAATGAAACAATCCAGCAATTCCCTTACCCCAAAGTTATTTAAAGCAGAACCAAAAAAGACAGGTTGGAGCGTACCCGCTTTATATTTATCAATATCAAATTTAGGATATACACCAATAGCCAATTCTACTTCTTCTCGTAGAGTTTCTGCCGCATCTGTACCAATCAAATCTTCCAGTTCTGGAGTATTCAAATCTGTGACCTCAATGGTGTCTTCTATATCTTTTCTGGGATCCCCGGTGAATAAGTTGATGTTGCTTTCCCATATGTTGTATATTCCTTTAAAATCATACCCCATTCCAATAGGGAAGCTTAAAGGTGTGACTTTTAAATCTAATTTTTGTTCGATTTCATCGAGTAATTCAAAAGCATCCTTTCCTTCACGATCAAGTTTATTGATAAAGACGATCATAGGTATGTTTCGCATGCGGCAGACCTTGACGAGTTTCTCCGTCTGTTCTTCAACCCCTTTGGCAACATCTATAACTACGATAACGCTATCAACTGCGGTTAGCGTCCTAAAGGTGTCTTCCGCAAAATCTTTATGCCCAGGCGTATCGAGAATGTTAATTTTATTATTTTTATATTCAAATCCCAAAACAGAAGTGGCCACGGAAATCCCCCTTTGGCGCTCTATCTCCATAAAGTCACTGGTAGCGCCTTTTTTGATTTTATTAGATTTTACCGCACCAGCTTCCTGAATGGCACCGCCAAAGAGTAGTAATTTTTCTGTTAAGGTGGTTTTCCCGGCATCCGGATGGGATACAATACCAAATGTTCGTCTTCGGTTAATTTCGTCTTTAAATTTCATGCTGCAAATTTATACTTTTAGATAGAATTAGCCCCACACTAATTTTTTAAAATCTGATACAAGTTAAATTAGTCTTAAGTAAATTATTACGCTTTTTTTACAAATTTCAGTCAGTTGAAATTCATTGTATTCTTAAAAATTAGGCTAATACTTTATTTATTATTTTATTATAGGCTTAAATATTAACTTAAAATTATTGTAATTAACATACTATTTTAATAATTTGATTTTTTTAGCCAAGTATTGTTAAATTTTTAAAAACATGACTTATGAAATCAAATTACATTCTAAAGAAAATCATTTGCATTTCAATGGTGCTCCTTTTTAGTACCATATATGTAAAAGCTCAGGACTATAATATAAGTTTTATGGGTTCTGGAGAAAGTACGGTTGTAGATAGTGTTGTAGTCGAAAATCTTACTCAAGCTACAACACTAAAATTAGAAGGCTCAGATATTTTTAACCTTGTTGGAACACTTAGTATTGATAATCAAGTTGATGATGCTCAAGATGTGGTAATTTATCCAAACCCGATGAAACAAATTAGTAGGATTAGTCTTTACAGTAATCGAGCACAAAATGTAGAGATAACTATATCCGATGTCATAGGTAGAATTATAATCCGTTCAAATGTTGTTGCTAAAATGGGTAATAATATCTTCGAAATATCAAATTTACCCTCAGGAATATATATCGTAAAAACGTCTACATAAAAACTGGCAAAGGTCTTTGAAACTTATCTCAAAAGGTAATGTAAATAGTTATCCTGAAATTGCTTCTAAAGTTAATAATAGAAAAACAAAACCCCCTAAGTTTAAAAGTCAGTTTTCAACTAATAATACTATCCAAATGCAATATAACAATGGTGACCAATTATTGTTAAAAGGATATTCAGGGGGTAATATCACCTATTTTACAATAGTTCCTAGCCAGACTCAACCGGTTAATTTTGAATTTATACAATGTGAAGATTTGGTAGGTAATAATTACCCGGTTGTTAACATTGGCACACAGACATGGATGGCCAGAAACTTAAATTACGATCCAAACACAGGTAATAGCACGTGCTACAACGACAATCCGACCAATTGTGAGATATACGGGCGTTTATACGATTGGGCAAAATTAATGAACGGCGAAGGAAGCAGTAATAGTGTTCCTAGTGGCATCCAAGGATTATGCCCATCGGGTTGGCATATACCCAGTGATGGTGAATGGTCAGAGCTTGTCAATTTTTTAGGCGGTGAATTTTTAGCTGGAGGCAGTATGAAAAATACGGGAACAAATCTATGGGATTCGCCAAATCTAGGTGCAACCAACTCTTCTGGGTTTACTGCCTTCCCTGCCGGGGCTTTTACAACCATCGGCTCTTTCGCAAATCTCGGTTCCGGTACAACCTTTTGGAGTACAACAGAAGTCTCTGGTGTAAGCAATGCGAGAATACGGTCATTGACTAACAATTCTGCAAATTTGTTTGATCAGTTGTTGGTAAAACAGCCAATTTATCTTGCCGTTGTGTCAAGGATTAACCTCAAATTATGCATTAATCTCCTGAACAATGCTTGGATAATTCATTAAAAAAATAACCTGACTTGAAATTAGTAGCTACGAACTTCAAAAAGTGAGTATTGAGTAGAGTATAATTTGCCGGAAAAGATAATGATAACAATAGTGTGCATAAGTTTAAAGGTACTGACATATATCGTCAGTACTTGTGCAGACATTTAGTGTTAGTATAACCCAGACAAAATAGCTGAATAATGATATATTTTCGTCATATTTCATTAGAATATTTACCAAATGTTCTAATAAAAAATACAAGTTAAATTCCTTAAAAATAAATCCTCCAAAAAAATTAACAGAACTGCCTAATTCAATTATTTATGATTTAATTTTGCAAAGAAAGCAAAGTTATGAATTCTTACCCTAAAATTCAATTTGAAGGCTTTACTTACGATGATGTCCTTTTAGTTCCCAATTACTCTAAAGTTTTACCTCGTGAAGTTAGTATAAAAACACGACTATCCAGAAATATTGATCTCAATGTGCCAATTATTTCAGCTGCCATGGATACCGTTACCGAATCTCGGATGGCCATTGCTATTGCACGAGAAGGTGGTATTGGTGTATTACATAAAAACATGACTATTGCCCAACAGGCTATGAAAGTCAGAAAAGTTAAACGTGCCGAAAGCGGGATGATCATAGATCCGGTAACCCTAAGTGCAGATGCCAAAGTAAAAGACGCTAAGAATTCTATGAAAGAACACAGCATTGGTGGTATTCCTATTGTAGATGACAACAATAAGCTTTTAGGAATTGTGACTAACAGAGACCTACGTTTTGAAAACGACGACGAAAAAGCCATTATAGAGGTCATGACCACCGAAAATCTGATTACAACTTCAGAAGGCACTTCATTAAAACAGGCCGAAGTTATCCTGCAGAAATATAAAATTGAAAAACTTCCCGTTGTTAAAGGTGAAAATGAATTAGTTGGTCTTATCACTTTTAGAGACATTACAAAGCTCACTCAAAAACCATTAGCCAATAAAGATGAGTACGGTCGCCTACGAGTTGCAGCAGCTATAGGTGTTACAGGCGACGCACAGCAACGAGCAGATGCATTGATAAATGCTGATGTAGATGCACTTATCATAGATACCGCTCATGGCCATACCAAAGGCGTGGTAAGTGTACTCAAGAAATTAAAAGCTAACCACAGCAATGTTGATGTTATTGTTGGGAATATAGCAACTGGCGATGCTGCAAAATACCTCGTTGAAGCTGGCGCCGATGCTGTAAAAGTTGGTGTTGGCCCGGGCTCTATTTGTACAACCCGAGTGGTAGCCGGTGTTGGTTTTCCACAACTTTCAGCCGTTATGGAAGTGTATGAAGCTTTAAAAGATTCTGACGTACCTATTATAGCTGATGGTGGAATTCGCTATACCGGTGATATTCCAAAAGCTATTGCTGCCGGAGCTGACTCTGTAATGTTAGGTTCACTGCTTGCCGGCACAAAAGAATCCCCGGGGGAAACCATTATTTATGATGGACGTAAATTTAAATCTTATCGGGGCATGGGCTCTATTGAAGCCATGAAAAAAGGATCTAAAGATCGGTATTTTCAAGATGTCGAAGATGATATTAAAAAATTAGTGCCGGAGGGCATAGTAGGACGCGTACCATATAAAGGTGAACTTTACGAAAGTATGAATCAGTTTGTTGGTGGTTTGCGTGCAGGAATGGGATACTCCGGTGCATCGTCGATTAAAGAACTTAAGGAAAACGGCCGTTTTGTGAAAATCACCTCTTCAGGCGTTACCGAAAGTCATCCGCATAATGTGACCATCACTAAAGAATCTCCAAATTATAGTCGATAAAATCTAATTTAAAGTTTCTATTCGCTTCACAAACTATTAACTTACAACTAGTTACTAGTAAATCAACACTAGTAACTTTCATTTAACAAACTGATTAGAACGCTAATAGACAACATGTTATATCAGTTGGAATATGGTCTGTGACCATTAAAGGACTACCTTCTAATAGCCAAAAGTTTGAGCACAGCAAAAATCCCGTTCATGCGTGGCTGAAAGCTCATTCCAGATTCCAAGTTTTGGGTTTCGGGTGTGGAAAATTGTTCGTGCATGCTCATAAAACTAACGAATTTTCAATTCTTGTGTTATGGTATTTTTAAATTTCAGGTTATTATTTCCATATTTTAGGTTTCGGGTAATTCAATTTTTTAATTAATGAAAATCTTTGGTAGTTTACCTCATAACCTCATAACCTTATAAATCAATCGCGGTTTGCTGGCTTATTTTGTACTTATTACTAATTACTACTTACCAAACTTTCATACAACAAACTGATTAAAATACTGATAGACAACATGTTATAACAGTTGGAATATGGTCTGTGACCATTAAAGGACTACCTTTTAATAGTCAAAAGTTTGAGCACAGCAAAAATCCCGTTCATGCGTGGCTGAAAGCTCATTCCAGATTCCAAGTTTCGGGTTTCGGGTGTGGAAAATTGTCCGTGCATGCTCATAAAACTAACGAATTTTCAATTCTTGTGTTATGGTATTTTTAAATTTCAGGTTATTATTTCCATATTTTAGGTTTCGGGTAATTCAAAATTTTTTAATTAATGAAAATCTTTGGTAGTTTACCTCATAACCTCATAACCTCATAACCTTATAAATCAATCGCGGTTTGCTGGCTTATGTTGTACTTATTACTAATTACTACTTACCAAACTTTCATATAACAAACCTCTTAAAATACTAATAAACAGAATTTTATGTCAATTGGAATATGGTCAGCGACCATTCAGGGACTATCCTCTACCGACTACCCTCTACCGACTACCCTCTACCGGACTACCCTCTACCGACTACTAACTACCCTCTACCGACTACCCACTACCAACTATCTAATCCATCTTCAACTTCTTATATTTTAACCTTTCAAACTAACACCTAAAGGCTAACGGCTAAAAGCTAATAGCTAACAGCTAACAGCTTTCATATAACAAACTGCTTAAAACGCTAATAAACAACATGTTATAACAGTTGGAGTATGGTCTGTGACCATTAAAGGACTCATAGCTTTTAATCAATCATGATGATAAGGCAAGTTGTTCAGGATAGCATACGCCCGGTAAGTTTGTTCAACAAAGAACAGCCTGATCATTTCGTGGGTAAAGGTCATTGCAGACAAAGATACCTTTTGATGAGCACGTTTATAAATTGCATCTGAAAAGCCGTAAGGTCCACCAATAACAAAACAAAGTGTTTTGATACTGGCATTCATTTTATTTTGGTAGAATGCTGCAAAGCCTCTGGAAGTTAAAGATTTGCCCTTTTCATCCAGTAATACAATCCAGTCTGAGGTATTTAGATGTTGCAGTAAACGTTCGGCTTCTTTTTCTTTTTGTTTGGTTTCAGAAAGGTTCTTGGTGTTTTTAATATCAGGAATACTCCTTGTTTCAAAATTTATAAAATGCGATATACGCTTTTCGTAGTGTTTTATCAAACGATCCAGGTCGCTTTGCTTGGTCTGTCCTATTTGTATTAACTTGATGTTCAAATCTTAATATTTCAATTGATGACACAAATGTAACAATTCAAAAAACTAAGATATATCATATTTTATATAATTTGCTTTAAATTTATTTTACAATTAAGATTAATTTTAAATCTAAGTTAGACCTTTGCAAAACAATCAATTTTGATTTAAATTTTAATCATAATTACTTTATGAATAAAGGAATTTATATCGCCACCAGTGAACCAAACAGTGGTAAGTCTATTGTTGCATTAGGTTTGATGCGAATGTTGTTGAGCAAAATGCCCAAGGTAGGTTATTTTAGACCTATTATTGATTTCAATTCTGAGGGCAAAAAAGATAATCATATCAATACAATGTTAACTCATTTTAATCTCGATATAGACTATGAACAAGCTTATGCGTTCACCAGGCCTGAGTTTATAAAAAAGCTCAATGCCGATAAAGACGGAGAGATTTTAGATACCATTATAGAAAAGTATAAAGCGCTTGAGGATAGGCATGATTTTATGTTAGTAGAAGGCACTGATTTTTCAGGCGAAGGCCTTGCGGTAGAGTTAGACGCTAACATTTTAATAGCGAAAAATCTAGGAATTCCTACTGTCATTGTATCAAGTGGAGTTGGTAAAAGTCTTGATGAGTTTATAAATGGTCTTCATTTAGCCTTTGATTCTTTTGATGAAAAAGGCGTCAGGGTTTCTGCTGTGATTGCCAATAAAGTCCAGGTAGAGAATGTTGATTTGATTATTCAAAACATACAAAACTACTTACCTAAAGATGTTGTTGTAAATGCAATCCCGCTTATATCAAAATTAGGTAATCTTACCATAAGTGAAATTTCAAAAGTATTAGGGGCTAAAGTTTTATTTAGTCATGAACTTTTAAATAAACAGACCGGCAGCTTTAAAGTTGGAGCCATGCAGCTTAAAAACTACCTCAATTATTTAGAACAGGACTGTTTGATTATTACTCCCGGAGACCGTTCTGATATTATTTTAGGTGCTTTACAAGCCAATATTTCCAGTAATTACCCTAGTATATCGGGAATAGTACTTACCGGAGGACTTGTTCCGGAACCTAGCATATCTAAACTGATAGACGGACTTGAATATGTGGCTCCTGTAATTTCAGTAGAGCAGGGTACTTTTGAGGTGGCTAATAAAATTGGAGCTATGCGCTCTCATATGTATGCCGATAACGAAGAAAAAATACTTTTGGCGATTAACACATTTGAGAAATATTGTAATGTGGAAAGCCTTTCAGATCAACTCATTACATATAGAAATGATGCAACCACACCAAGGATGTTTCAGTATAATTTATTAAAACGGGCTAAAAATCAGCGTAAACACATTGTATTACCTGAGGGTGAGGATGATCGAATTTTAGTTGCAGCTTCAAGACTAGCTATTATGGATTTTGTAGATTTAACAATCCTTGGTCCTCATGACAAAATAAAAAATGCGTGTTCAAGATTGGGTCTACATATAGATTTTACTCAAGTTAATATTATCGACCCGCTGGAATCGGATTACACTAAAGCCTTTGCTAATGCTTTATATGAATTGAGAAAGCACAAAGGCCTTACTATTGATGTTGCCTTAGATCTTATCCAAGATGTATCTTACTTTGGGACTATGATGGTGTACAAAGGTCTGGCAGATGGAATGGTTTCCGGAGCAATGCATACCACTCAGCATACTATTAAACCCGCTTTACAATTCGTAAAAACAAAACCAGATGTATCTGTGGTATCTTCGGTGTTTTTTATGTGCCTAGAAACCAGGGTTGTGGTGTTTGGTGATTGTGCGATTAACCCCAATCCCAACGCAGAGCAACTGGCTGAAATTGCGATATCTTCGGCAGAATCTAGTGCTGCTTTTGGCATAGAGCCTAGAGTGGCTATGCTATCATACTCATCCGGCACTTCAGGTAAGGGCGAATATGTGGATAAAGTTAGACAAGCTACTGAAATTGTAAAGGCTAAACGCCCTGAATTAAATATTGAAGGCCCTATTCAATACGATGCTGCTGTTGATATGGCTGTGGGTCAAAGCAAACTACCCGGCTCAAAAGTTGCCGGTAAGGCCACGGTCTTAATTTTTCCTGACCTCAATACAGGCAACAACACCTACAAAGCCGTTCAAAGAGAAACAGGTGCTGTTGCTATTGGTCCTATGCTGCAAGGCCTTAATAGACCCGTCAATGATTTGAGTCGGGGTTGTACCGTTGATGATATTTTTAATACCGTTGTCATAACCGCTATTCAAGCTCAAGGTTTATAATTATGAATATACTCGTCATAAACTCAGGAAGTTCGTCTATTAAGTACCAATTGATAAAAATGCCAAATGCAGAAATTAAGGCTACAGGACAAATTGAACGGATTGGTAATGTAAACGCTAAAATATCTTATAAAAAAGGAGATTATGCAAAGGAGAAGAACATTGCAATATCTAATCATGAAGAGGGCTTATCTCAAATGAATGCATTTTTGATGGATAAACAGCAAGGTGTAATTTCCAACAAAAATGATATTGACGTTGTAGGCCATAGAGTAGTACATGGTGGCAGGTCATTTTCTGAAACCGTTGAAATTTCAGATGAAGTTAAGTTCAAAATTCAAAGCCTTTCAGCATTAGCACCCTTACATAATCCTAATAATTTAAAAGGGATTGAAGTTTCAGAGCGTATTTTTGCCAAAGCTAAACAAGTTGCGGTTTTTGATACTGCTTTTTTTCAGTCAATTCCCCGAAAAGCCCATCAATATGCCATTCCAAAGTCATTTTATGAAGAACACGACATTCGAGCTTACGGTTTTCATGGCACTAGCCACAAATATGTAAGTGTAAAAGCTAAAGATTATTTAGAATCCAAAGGCTTGCCTTCAAAAAATATGATTAGTATTCATTTGGGAAACGGCTGTAGTATGACGGCCTTAAAAGATGGTGTTGCCTTAGATCATTCACTTGGTTTTGGCCCTGCAAATGGATTGATTATGGGCACTCGTGCCGGAGATATTGACCAATCTGTGATTTTTTACCTTATGGACAAACTTGGCTACACCGCCAACAAAGTCAACGAAATACTACTCAAACAAAGTGGCATGTTGGGTTTAACGGGGCTTAACGATTTAAGAGATATTCAGCAGGGGGCAGAGAATGGTGACCACGATTGTCAATTGGCTTTAGAAATGAATGCTTACCGCATTAAAAAATATATTGGGTCATACGTCACAGCACTTAACGGACTGGATGCTTTGATTTTCACAGCAGGAATAGGAGAAAACAGCGCAGTGGTAAGAGAAAAAGTATGTACGGAGATGGATTTTTTAGGTATCAACTTAGATACCTCAAAAAATGAAGACTTACATGACGGCATTAGTGACATTAGCACTTCTGATTCTAAGGCTAGAACCTTAGTAATCCCTACCAATGAAGAGCTTGAAATTGCTCAACAGGCTTATAATTTGTTTTAATCAATAACCATATTAATCTATTATTTAATCAAATAAAATAACAGCCTAAGCCATATTTTCCTGGAATTAATTCCTTAAAGAATTCTTAATTTTTACTTCATATTAATTCTTTATAGAACCATTAATTTTATAAAATATGGAGATAAAACGCTTGTCATATAAGCATAAGAATAATAAGTTAGCCTACTATTGTAAAAATTATATTCGCCTTTATTCACCTAAATATTTTCAAAGAAAAAAATATGATCAATTGATAAAATCTGATTTTAATAATGAATACATAAATGACAGGGTCCTTTATTACAATAACTTATCAAAGCATTATAAAATACCACCAACATCAAAATGCATAAAGCATTTATCTTTAAAAGATGGTAGCAAAACCTATATTTTTGATTTTAAAGAATACACCCGTTATTTTGATTGTAACCTTTTAGTCAATTTTGAATATGGTGATGTTACAACAATACCAAAACAACCTTCATTTGTGAAGAGTAGACCTATCTGTGACGATAATTCAAATTCAATTCTATTAAAATGGAATAAAATAAGACATTTTACTTTTGTTAAAAATGACAGGAGACAATTGTCAGAAAAGAAAAATCAGCTCGTTTTTAGGGGTAGAGTGAGACCGTCATTAAAAAACAGAATTCAATTTATTGAAAAGTATATAGATCATCCGCTTTGTAATGTTGGTAGTATAGACAAAAATAATATCCCCGCTCACTGGGTTGTAAAGAGAATGACTATTGAAGAACAGCTCAAGTATAAGTTTATTCTTTCTCTAGAAGGAAATGATGTGGCGAGCAATCTTAAGTGGATTATGTCTTCTAACTCTGTTGCAGTAATGCGGAGACCAAGATTTGAAACTTGGTTTATGGAAGCGAGATTAATTCCAGATTACCACTACATCTTAATTAAAGATGATTATTCAGATTTAGAAGAAAAGCTTTTGTATTATACTAAAAGAATTGAAGAATTAGAACAAATTAGAAAAAATGCTAATGCATATGTAAAACAATTTCAAAATAAAAAAACAGAAGATTTTGTCTCACTAATGGTAATAAAAAAATATTTTGAACAAACTAATCAATTATAATCATAAAGCTTAGCTTTAAAGTATGGCCTTCAACACCCAATCGTAATCTCATCTTACATCACAAGCATCCAAAAGTGAAGACTTAAGACCGCTACGCTGTCAGAAAAAAGAAAATAGACTTATTCGCTATCAATAATTTTAAGGTATTATAATTCAATATAGAATAAAAAATTATAGTATAGTTTAAAATTGTGAAATAGTCTAATTCATTCACTTTAATTGTCTTGTGCATATTATTTGGAAGAGAAACGGTGTATGTACTACAAGTTTAGGGTGCTTCTGAGCAAACATTTATAAATAATCATTTTTGTATGCACATAGACAGATTTATCTTTTGTATAAATTAACTTTGCATTTAAAATGATTGTATGATTAGTAAAGCGCAATTTCAGCATGAAATTAATTTAATAATAGTTAATGCGTTAAGAGAAGACGTGGGTGACGGTGATTATTCATCATTAGCTTGTATACCTCAAAATGCAAAAGGCTCAGCAGCTTTATTAATAAAAGACAGTGGTGTTTTGGCTGGCGTTGAATTTGCTATTCAGGTTTTTCATGCAGTAGATTCTGATTTAAAACTTGAAATTTACAAAAATGACGGAGATATTGTGTTTGATGGAGATATTGTATTCAAAGTTTCAGGTTCAAGTCAATCTATCCTTAAAGCTGAACGGCTTGTGCTTAATGCTATGCAGCGGATGAGTGCAATTGCATCTAAGACTAAAGCATTTGTGAATCTTTTGAAAGGCACAAAAACTCAAATACTCGACACTAGAAAAACAACACCGGGAATAAGGGCTTTAGAAAAATGGGCTGTTCATATTGCGGGAGGAACAAATCATCGTTTTGCCCTATACGATATGATTATGTTGAAAGATAATCACATAGACTATGCAGGCGGGATTTCTAAAGCAATCCAAAAAACAAATGCATACCTGAAAGAAAACAATCTGGATATCAAGATAATTGTTGAAGCCAGAAATATAGCTGAAGTAAAAGAGATTCTAAAAGAGAAAACCGTGTATCGTATTTTGCTTGATAATTTTAATTATAAAGACACAAAAGAGGCAGTTGATTTAATTGGCGATGTATGTTTTACAGAATCCAGCGGTGGTATTACGCTAGATACCGCAAAATCTTATGCCAACTGTGGTGTAGATTTTATATCTTGTGGGGCTTTAACCCATTCGGTTTACAATATGGACATGAGTTTAAAAGCAATCTAATATGTCAGATGATCTTGAAGATAAAATATTAGAAACACCTGTAATCAGCAGTATTGCCAAAAAATGCAAAACCATCAAATTGCCTAAGCTAGAAGGGCTTACATTATATGATTTGTTTAAAATTTATGGGTTTGGAATCTTAAAAGGAACTTTTTCAACCAGAGCCAGTTCAATAGCTTTTAGTTTTTTTATGGCTATTTTTCCATTTTTGCTTTTTATTTTAAATTTAATTCCCTTTTTAAGTTTTATAGATAATTTTCAGGATGAAGTGTTGGAGTTCTTAGAGGATCTGCTGCCGCAACAGGCGGCCAGTTTTTTCGAGGAAATTTTTATAGACATTGCCAATAACCCCAAAGCAGGGCTACTTTCTTTTGTGTTTATCTTATCCATCTTTTTAACAGCCAATGGTGTCAATGCCATATTTACAAGCTTTGAATTTTCTTACCATACCAAAATAAATCGAACTCTCATAAGACAATATATGGTTGCTGTAGGAGTTGCCTTTATCATAGCTATCTTATTGCTTCTGTCTGTGTCTGTCACCATATATTTCACCTATCTTATTGAGGAATTAAAAGATATAGGTTTAGTAGGTGATGCAATTTTATGGGCACAGATAGGGCGATACGTTATACTTTTAATAATGTTGTTCTTAGGAATATCAATATTATATTACTTTGGCACTAAAGAAGCAAAAGAGTCCAAATTTTTTTCAGTAGGCTCTGTATTTACCACGCTGCTGATTATTATTACAACCTATTTGTTTTCATTTTATATTGAAAATTTTTCATCGTATAACAAACTCTACGGCTCGATTGGAGCCTTACTTGTATTAATGATTTATATATGGATTAACTCTAATATTTTCTTATTAGGCTTTGAACTCAATGCCAGTATACAGAAATTGCGAAAAAGAAATTAAATTCAGGAATGAAATATTTGATAGTTATATTATTGGGTGTTCAGATGGCACAGCCTCAGGATATAGAGGGATTCTGGAAAACAGTTGATGAGGATGGCATTGCCAAATCTATTGTAAAAGTCTATGAAACTGAAACCGGTAAAATTGAAGGCAAAGTTTACAGAATATTGAAAAATTCAGAGCGCGATAGAAGATGCACTGAATGCAAAGGAGAAATGAAAAACAAACCCATAGAAGGACTGGTAATCATGGAAGGTCTTGCTCCAGATGGTGATGAGTATAATGACGGCGAAATTACCGATCCTGAAAATGGAAAAACCTATGACTGTAAAATTTGGTTAGACGAGGATAATCCGGATATTCTTCATGTAAGGGGTTACGTTTCATTTTTTTACAGAACTCAGGATTGGAAAAGGGTAGAAGAAGGGGAGCTGTGATTTAAGATTTACGATTTACGATTTTGGAGTTTTGATTTGATAATGAGTTGTTAGTGTGGAGTGTCGAATGTAGAGTACAAACTTAAAGTTAGATTTTAGAAGTAAGAGATATGAAAGAAAAAAAGTGTTTAGAGATTAGTAAACAGTTTTCAGTGAACAGTTTTCAGTGGACAGTTTTCAGTGGACAGTTTTCAGTGGACGGTTTTCAGTGGACAGTTTTCAGTGAACAGTTTTCAGTGGACAGTTTTCAGTGAACAGTTATCAGT
>Ga0209931_1000468_pt1 | contig 24477 bp, 20 predicted proteins | sample SalPonR1_B_D1_MG_FD_185697 | JGI IMG/M metagenome (GOLD analysis project Ga0209931, IMG submission 185697) | Salt pond soil microbial communities from South San Francisco under conditions of wetland restoration - Salt Pond MetaG R1_B_D1_MG... ...
ATAAAGTCGGACTTTTTCTTTCTTAAAACTTTCACTAAAAATTCTTCGGGGTTTCATAAATTTGAATTTTGCGAAAAGTTACTAACAAATTTGTTGTCAACCTATATCATGAGACATCAGAAAACTATCTGTTTTTTATCAAAAAATACTTTGCGTACCTTTGCGAATTTCTGGCGTTCTTTGCGGTTAAGAAAAATCTCTTAACCTTTAAACTTATAACCTCATAACCTCAAATGCTTACAAAACGTATCATCCCCTGCTTAGACATCAAAAATGGAAGAACTGTAAAAGGCGTAAACTTCGTCAACCTGAGAGATGCCGGAGACCCGGTGCAATTGGCTAAGATTTATGCTGAACAGGGTGCAGATGAGCTGGTGTTTTTAGATATTACCGCTACAGAAGAAAAAAGGAAAACACTTTTAGATTTAGTCAACAGGGTCGGAGAAGCTGTAAATATTCCTTTCACGGTTGGTGGTGGCATTTCTAGCGTAGAAGATGTAAGGGCTATATTAAATGCCGGGGCAGATAAAGTTGCCATTAATTCTGCGGCGGTAAAAAAACCTGATCTCATCAACCAATTATCTGGGGCCTTTGGGAACCAATGTATTGTGGTGGCTATAGATGCTAAAGAATTATATGGGCGTTGGAAAGTTCATTTGGTTGGTGGTAAAGTTCCCACAGAATTAGATTTGTTTGAATGGGCTAAAGAAGCAGAAAATCGAGGTGCCGGAGAAATATTGTTTACCTCTATGAATCATGATGGGACTAAGAATGGCTTTGCCAATGAGGCCTTAAAAAAACTTGGAAGTATGCTTAAAATTCCTATTATTGCCTCTGGCGGTGCCGGTAATATTCGCCATTTCGAAGATACTTTCCTTCAAGGCAAGTCTGATGCCGCCCTGGCAGCCAGTGTTTTTCATTTTGGTGAAATTCCTATACCGAATTTAAAAAAAGAATTGTCAAAAAAGAATATACCTATAAGGATTTAAGGTATGGGTAATAACAAAAGAAAATGACAGCTATGAAAATTAATTTCAGCAAAAATAATGACGGATTGGTGCCTGCCATAATTCAAGATGCATCTACAAAAAATGTGCTGATGTTAGGCTACATGAATGAAGAAGCCTTTGAAAAGACTATCGAAAGGAAGCAGGTTACATTTTTTAGCAGAAGTAAGCAAAGACTTTGGACAAAAGGCGAGGAAAGTGGAAATATCTTACATCTAGTAGATTATAAAATTGACTGTGACAACGACACCTTATTGATAAAAGTAAAGCCTGACGGTCCGACCTGCCATAAGGGAACAGACACCTGTTGGGGGGAAAAAAACACACCGGCTTACGGTTTTCTTACCAAGCTTGAAAAAGTCATTTCAGACAGAAAAATGAATGCAAAAAGTGAAAAGTCTTATGTGGCATCATTGTTTGAAAATGGCATCAATAAAATAGCCCAGAAAGTCGGTGAGGAAGCTGTTGAAACCGTTATTGAAGCCAAAGATGAGAACGACAATTTATTCCTCAATGAAAGTGCAGACCTATTGTTTCACTATTTAATTTTACTTCAGGCTAAAGATTTCAAGCTAGACGATATAGTAAATGTATTGAACCAAAGGCATCAATAACATGCAGCCCAAACGCTATTATTACCTCATAGCATTGCAATATTTAGGCTTTCGTTATCACGGCTGGCAAATTCAGCCGGATGTGCTTACGGTTGAAAAAATGATTAAACGTACTCTTGGTTTTATATTACCGGACACTAAAGCCAAAGTTATAGCTTGTGGCAGAACAGACGCTAAAGTTTCTGCACACAAGACCTATATTGAATTATTCTCTGATGTAGAATTACCAAATCTCGATGTGTTTTTAGGTACTTTTAACCATAACTTACCAGCTGATATACGAGCACTTTCAATTGAACCTGTGGATAAAGAGTTTAATATAATTCAGGACCCCAAGGTTAAAGAATACCATTATTATTTTGCATTTGGAGAAAAAATGCATCCGTTTAGTGCAGCTTTGATGTGCATGGTTCAAGGTGATCTTGACATAGAACTCATGCAAAAAGCAGCTACAGCTTTTATAGGTCAAAGAGACTTTTATTCCTATACCTTTAGACCAAAGGCAAAAACCAAAACCGAGGCCAACATCATTGCGTCTAATCTAGTTCTAAACACAGAACTCACAGCGAGTTTTTTTCCAAAAACATCCTATGTGCTAAAAGTTAAAGGAACTGGATTTAAGCGCAATCAAATCAGGTTAATGATGGGCATGCTGATTGATTTAGGAAAACACAAAGTGAGCTATGACTTTTTCCTCAATACCTTAGACGGCCACAAAAAAATAAAACTGGAACATATTGCTCCAGCTTCAGGTCTTGTGTTGTACAATGTTAAATTCTAGTTTTCTGTGACTTCTTCTTCCGTTGAAATTCCCATAGCTTTCATAACTTTTATGGTAATGTCGAATTTAGGGTCAATGTAGATCAAGGAATTATTCTCATTCAATATTTGTGTAAACCCTTCTGCCTTAACTATTTTTTCGACTTCCAAACCTATTTTATTGTAAAGCGGCCTAAGGAGTTCGTCTTGTCTTACCTGCAAGAGCTTACTTGAATTTGTTCTCAATTTTTGAATATCTTCTTCAAGCTTCATAATATCTTTTTGCTTAAGTTTCTTGAGCGCATCTGTATAAGTCGCTTCTTTTTCAGAATAATCCTTAACTTTAGCTTGATATTCATCAAATTTCTCTTTTAAACCCGTATCTAAAGTTTTACCATAAGTTTCAAGCTTTTTTTGTACTTGCTCAAATTCCGGCATTTTAGATAGGATATATTCTGTATTAATAGTTCCTACCTTAGTTTGTGCAGAAATTATGCTTGTAAATAAAAATACAAGGATTAAAAATTGTGCTTTCATGATAAATTATTTTGATGCAAATAAAAAACAAATTTACTGCTTATAATGTATTTTAGTAATTTTTTAAAATTAAGTTTATAATATGAGCCCGAAAGAACAAATTGAACACTTAAGAAAAGACCTTCATCGGCATAATTACCTTTATTACGTAAAGGATATGCCTGAAATATCAGACTATGAGTTCGACCAAAAGCTTAAAGACCTTGAAAAACTAGAAGAAAAACATCCTGAATATGCAGATGAAAACTCTCCAACTAAACGTGTAGGCGGTCAAGTGACCAAAAATTTCAAAACGGTACAGCACAATGAAAGAATGTATTCTTTATCGAATTCTTACTCAAAAGAAGATTTGGAAGATTGGTTAAAACGAATGAAAAAGAGTGTCTCAGACCGTATAAGTTTTACCTGCGAACTTAAATACGATGGGGCTTCAATTAATATTAGCTACGAAAACGGTGAATTTAAAAGCGCCGTAACCCGTGGAGATGGCTATCAAGGCGATGATGTTAGCCATAATGTGAGGACTATCAAAAGCATCCCTTTAAAAGTCAATACTAAAAATTTGCCTCAACAATTTGACGTTAGGGGTGAGATTGTATTGCCATTTGAAGGCTTTTCTAAAATGAATGCCGAGCGCGTAGAACAAGGCTTAGAGCCATATGCCAATCCCAGAAACACCGCCTCGGGCTCATTAAAACTTCAAGATAGTAGTGAGGTCGCCAAAAGGCCTTTAGAATGTTTAATTTACGGTATTCAATCTGCTGACTTAAGGTTTAAAACGCAATATGAAGCTTTGGAAGAATTGAGGGCTTGTAATTTTAATGTCCCCAAAGACATGAAGTTATGCAAAACTCTTAAGGAAGTGTTTGAATTTATTGAATTTTGGGACAATGAAAGGCACAATTTACCCTATGAAACAGATGGTGTTGTAGTCAAAGTAAATTCTTTTGAACAACAAAAAGCACTAGGGCACACGTCAAAATCACCCCGTTGGGCCATGGCTTATAAGTTTAAAGCCGAGGAAGTAAAAACAAGACTAAACAAAATCACCTATCAAGTTGGTCGAACAGGAGCAATAACGCCAGTAGCCAACTTAGAACCTGTTCAGGTTAGTGGGACCACCGTAAAACGAGCATCGCTTCACAATGCAGACCAGATAAAAAAACTGGATGTAAGAGAAGGTGATGTGGTTTATGTAGAAAAAGGCGGGGAAATCATACCCAAAATTACGGGAGTAGATTTTACTGAAAGAAATCCCAATTCCAGTCCGACACATTATATTGAAGAATGTCCGGAATGCCAAACTAGCCTTATTAAGAAAGAAGGCGAAGCCGTTCACTTTTGCCCAAATACAGAGACCTGCCCTCCACAGGTTATCGGCAGAATACAGCATTTTATATCCAGAAAAGCTATGGATATTGAGGGGCTTGGCGGTGAAACTGTAGCTTCATTAGTTAAATCTAAGCTCATCAATAACTACGCAGATCTGTATGAATTAAAAAAAGATGAAGTCTTAAACCTTGAGCGAATGGCTGATAAATCTGCTCAAAATCTTATCGACGGCATTCAGGCTTCAAAAAAACGGGACTTTGAAAAAGTTTTATTTGCTCTAGGAATACGGTATGTTGGAGAAACTGTGGCTAAGACTTTAGCCCAGGATTTAAAGTCTATTGATAATATTATTAAAGCAGATTTTGAAAGGCTGGTAAGTATAAATGAAATCGGCGATAGGATAGCTGAAAGCGTACTTGAGTTTTTCAGAAATACCAACAATATTGAAATTATAAACAGACTAAAACATCACGGTCTTAATTTTGAAATTGAAGAAAAAGTACAAACTTCATCACAATTAGAGGCTTTAAAATTTGTGATTTCGGGTGTTTTTGAAAAGTATGATAGAAAAGTACTTAAAAAACTAATTGAAAAACATGGAGGTAAAAACACATCAAGCCTTTCTAAAAGCACAGATTATCTTATCGCCGGTGATAATATGGGCCCTTCAAAAAGAGAAAAAGCAGAAAAATTCAATATCCCAATAATTGATGAAAATGAGTTTGAAAAGATGATTGCCGATGAATAATAAACTGAAACTTTCAAGAGCATTGATTTTAAATACGTCTGCTGAATTATTTAGAAAAAAAAGCTATTCACAAGTCAGTATGAGAAGTATTGCTTTAAAACTAAACGTAAAAGCTGCCAGCCTATACAATCACATTAGCTCTAAAGATGAAATTCTTGAAGCCATTATATTTAGTTTGGTTGATGAATTTATGCAAAGCATTGAGAACACAAAAAATGCTAAGATTTCAACAAAACAAAAGTTGGAAGACATCATCAAAACACATATAGATATTGCTGTGAAAAATCCCAACAGTTTTGGAACTCTAAATAATGACTGGAAGTTTCTCAAAGGCTCTAAAAAAAGTGAATTCATAAATAGCCGACTATCTTATGAAAGAGACTTAGAACATATTCTTAAGGAAGGTATAGAAAACCATGATATTCAAAATCATAATACCAAAATTATAATCTATCAAATTTTATCTCCGCTGAGAAATATTCATCTTTGGAATGAGAAACATCAGTTATCCCCACAAGAACTTAAAATAGAACTTTCAGCACTAATTTTAGGTGGAGTTTTGAATTAGAAGACTTTACTTTATGGCTTTAATTTTTGCTAGCTTACATAATTTTGTATTGAGATGTGATTAATTTGAAATTTGTTGGCTCTAGCGAGGTGCATTCCATAGTACCAGATATGCCTCTTTTACCTTTGTTTTTTTTGTCTGTCATATCCATATACATCATTAAAGCGTTTTGGTTTTCTTCAAAAAAGCCTTTCATAGAACTCGGTATTTGTTCCGGGTTAGTTTTAAAAACATCATTAAAGCTTACTTTAGCCTCGTTTGTGTAGTAAATTATAAATTCATATTCATCGTTTTCCATTTTTATGCCTTCACAGTTATAGCCCAAAAAGGTTTTGTTAGGTAGTTCAGTAATCTTGTAATTTTCTAATTGATTAGAATTGCTTTCAAAATTGTCTGAGTTAAGTGAGGTTGTTTTGCACATTTTAGTTCCTCCCATATCCATAAACATGTAATTGGTATTACTATTTCCATCCAATACCATAAACATTTCAGGGCCTACATCTGGATTTGAGCCAAGATATGAAGCACCCGGTTTAAGGAAGTAATCAATTTTTATATCAGATTTAGAAGATGTAAGCTTGAGCTGATATTTATAGTCAAACTCAAAAATTTCTGGGATGTCTTCTTTATTAACTTCTTTAGCTTCACTTGACCCAAAATCCGGATTAAATATTTTATACAGAGATTGGTCAGTTTTTTTAGCCGCCTCATCAGAACTTTTTTCAATAATAGTTTCTTCTACTTTATCTTCAACTTTTTTCTTAAGTTTTTTTAAAAATTGAGCCTGTAATCCTTGTGACATTAATCCTAAGGTCATTAGACACAACATTGATTTTTTAATATTCATAATATTGAGATTTTGAGTTTTATGATTTTATTGTTCACTTATAATTTCAAGTTCCATAAAGAATTCTCCATCAGAAATGCTAATGTCATCCTCCACAAGAGGGTTTTGAACGAGGCCTGAGAATTTCCCTTTTATTGTATGTTCAGTAAGCTCAGTAATTTCAAGAGAGGAAACAGGATTGTTGACATCGGTTGCAAAGAGTGTTTCACCAATCTCATCGCTTAGATTAATGTTTTGATATCCCATACGTGCGTGATTAAAACCAACCGGCAAATCTTCTGGTTGATTATAAACACCCTCTGTTATCGGTGTATCTGAGCTTAGATCTATACTGATGCTCTCTAAGTTGCCCGTACCTTGTTCATTTAACTTTGAAGCAGTTAAAATAAGATTATAGAACCCGTTCAGTTGAAAAGTTGTCATTTGAACTGTACTTAAGTTATCAAAATTCAATAATCGTTCTTCACCGTCAATATTGGCTTTAATAAAAAAATCACTTTCATTTATCTCCGGATCACCATTTGATTGTTGATTGTTGTCAGCGTTATCATCACTTGAACAAGACAGCGTTAAACTTAAAAGTAAAATAAATAATAAAGATTGAGTAATGGCTTTCATAGTTGTCTTTTTTAATAAATAAAAATTACTTAAAACAAAGATGTGATAAAAGACTAATGCGGGCTAAAAGTTATGTAACCAAAGCTATAACTATTGTAACATTTTCACCTTATAAAGGGATTTTATGTTGTTTACTACTAAATTTTTATGAATATCCTGATAAATCACTATTGATGCTTCAACTAAAATTTTTCATTCATTAATTATTTATTATCAACTTTTTAGTTAAGAATACGTCTCCAACTTCCATTTTCACAAAATAAACCCCACTATTCAATATGCTGATGTTTAGAAAATTAGAATGTTTATAGGTTTTTACCAATCTTCCATTAATATCGAAAATTTCAACTTTTTCAATCTCCATATCGGTTTCGTGGATGATTTCAACTTGATTCGAGGCGGGATTGGGTAAAAGCTTTATATTTTCAATTCCTGTATATTCGTCTAAGCCCAAGTTATCTACAATTGTTGTAGAAACCGTATTGGTGATAATAGGTGCATTAAAATCAAAAAAGATATAGGCTTTATTCTCAATCACATCACCGATTTGGACGTCGTTTTTGGGTTTGATTTTAAAACTCACATGACCGTTACTGCCAGGTTCATCGATAGCTTCGTAGGGTAAGTTTATGTTGTCAAAGATGAAGTTGATTTCTTCTTGATTGTTGAACTCTAAGCGGTAATCATGACTGGAGTTAATGGGCTGAAAAGTGGTCCAATCCAGTTTATTACTAATGGTGTCGGTTATTTTAACGTTTAAAGCGTTGGCAGTTCCTACATTTTGAAAGCGAATCTTATAGTCTAAATATTCATCGGTTTCATCAATGGTGATTTCATCGCCTTGGGTGACTAGTTTGTCATTAGGATCGAAAGAATTTACAACCGTTAGAGTTAATACCACTGTATTGTTTGTAGGGTTGTCGTCGCTTGTAACGGGCGTGACTTCTGTAGAAACAACTACGATATCGCCACCATTTAAAACTGGCGGCTGTTCATTGAGTAAAGTGAAATTAATCGTTTCTGAATAAAGTAACGGTAGGTTACTAATCGTGAAGGTTAACGAATTTGAAGTTGTGCTGCTTGGCGTTTGAGTCGCAGAAACAAAGCTCTGCTTGTCATCAAAATTTACTGTAATTTGAACATTAGAGACCGGTTGTGTGCCTCTATTTTCTACAATGAGCTCATACTGAGATTCAAACCCAGGTATCGCATCATCTAATGGAAAGAGTTCTATACTCAAATCTTCAACGCTTTGGTTAGCCGTGATACAAAAATCGTTATTCTTATTTTCAAAATTAGTCCCAGTAAATGTCATGATATGTACTGATGGTGAGGCAACTAAATAATTGGGGAGATTGAGCATACTAACGCTAAAGCTCCCTTGATTTACAGTGAGAGCATAATGCCCATTATCATTAGGCAAAGTGCTTAAATCGTCTTGCCCATCATTCGCGTTCACTAAAAAGTAAGTCAACGGTACGTCATTTGAATCACAACCATCGCCATTTTCATCAAATCTCACTTCACCAGAAATATAGTTAATGTTACAATCGTCACCAATTTCATCAAAAAGGATGTTCCAATTATTATCTTGAATCAAATTTTCTCTTGTAAATATATCGCAATATTCCAAACCATCAGCAAATAAATTGCCATCCTGAAGGTCGAGTTGAACAAACCTATCTAAAAGCAAATCATAATTTTGAGTATCCATAGCACTGGACCCAACAAAAAAATCAAAATCTGTGACATTAAAATCCCAACTTGAAAGGTCTTGATTAAACTCTGAAAAATAAAACATACGATCAAACCCATTTCCGGTTACAGAAGATACATTCCAATTATCTAGAGGTTGATTAAAACTAGAATATTGAAACATATAATACATGCTGGTGACATTAGACACATCCCAGGAATTCAGCGGCTGATTAAAATTAGTAGCTTGAAACATAAATCCCATAAATTGCACATTAGAGACATCCCAGTTTTCCAAAGGTTGATTAAAATTAGTTGCTTGGAACATGCCCTGCATATTTGTAACACTAGAGACATCCCAATTATCTAAAGATTGATTAAAAAGACTATTATCAAACATGTACTCCATATTAGTTACATTTGATACATTCCAATTATCTAAAGGTTGATTAAAAGCACTACCATCAAACATGTGCCCCATATTCGTTACATTTGAAACATCCCAATTATTTAAGGGTTGATTAACATCAGTATTTTCAAACATGTGCTCCATATTCGTTACATTTGAAACATCCCAACTACTTAAATTGACGTTGAAACCATTAATAGATGTGAACATATAACTCATATCCGTCACATTAGAGATGTTCCAACTGTCTAAAGATAGGTTAATTTCATCTACATCAGTAAAGGCTGCATGCATATTTGTGATATTTGAGACATCCCAATTGTTTAACGAAGGTGCATTAATATTAATATTTGAAAATTTAAATATGTTGGAAAAGTCAGTTACATTACTTAAATCCGGGACGTCTGTGGCGTTTATCGTTAATCTTTCACATCCTTGGAATGCACTTGCCATAGATTCCCATTGTATATTTCCCCATTGTTCTACTGACAATAAATCATGTGTGTTTATATTACCGGGTATTTGAGCGCCATAAAATTTTGGGAAATCTCCGGAGATTTTTACGGTATAATCACCTGCTGTAGAATAGGTATGCGTGGTATTGCCTGTTTGGTTATTAAGTATGGTTCCATCACCAAAATCGACCGTATAATCATAAACATGATTAGCCGGATCTGTGGGAATAGTAATACTCAAATCTGTATCTGTAGCTTCCCAAGTGGTGATAAATTCGTTTTGAGCCAATAGGGTACTAGTCATTACAAGTGAAATAAAAAGTAGTAGTGGTTTCATCATTTTTGTTTTAAGATAGATTGGTAATTATTTTTTTAATTTGTCAAATACTAAAGCATCAAAGGCTTCCCAGGTTTTATCTCTACCCAGGTTCATGGTTATTATGTCAACGAAATACCTTTGGTGTATCATAAACTTAAGGCGGTAAGTGTCGTTTTCGGGTGTATAGGTCTCTCTTGCTATGATGCCATTCCTTTTTATAGTTATTATATAGCCGTCTCCCATTTTTTCATCTATCTCCTGCTGGGCAATTCTTTGTCCAGGTGCTATCATTCTGGCGCCTTTTTTTCCCGCGCCATCGGTCAGATTGAGGTCTAGACGTTGCTTATTGGCGTAATAGGTTACTGTAAAGGTTGCCATCTGTTCGTTGGCTGTTGACTTTATATTAGTGGCTGGGAGATCTAGTAATCGTTTGGGATACCACTCAGCAAACTCGGCATCAGTCAGGGGCGTTTTCTTAGAAAGCCGTTCTACATTGGCTTTCCAACTGTATTTTTTTTGGCTCTCTGCTTTGTTGGCTTTGTTATTCTGGGCTTTGCCATTGCAAGACCCTAAGAATAGCATAAGAACAATCAGTAATGGGTTTATCGTTTTCATCATATTAGTTTTTTTGCTGTGTTGTAAAAATAAATTTGGCATTCTCAGGTATATGATTTATAGTTGAGATGATGGTCTTTAGCGGTCGTAGTTTTTCACCATCCTTATAAGTCTCTGCTACTTCAGTTTTAAGCATATTCCAACCTTTTTTCAAGTTGATGTCATAAACTGTTATGAGTTCAACAGTATTTTCCATATCTATGGTATAGCTCGTCGTTTTACATATACCGTTTACGGAAGCGTCTTCGTTTACATAAAAGAAATTGATGTAATAACCCTTCACAAAAGCTTTTTTACCCAAGGCAAAATAGCTTTCACTAAAAGCTTGAGAACTTACTATACGGAATTTCCCGTAAAGTTTTTTGGCTTTGACATCAGCTATATAGAAGCTAGCTCGGGTTGCCAATTTTTGGATGTTTATATCAGCGTTTTCATTTTTTACATCGTCTGAGTTACAGTAGAAAGTCTTGTTTACGGTAGTGCTTGTAATTCTTATATTGCCTTTATTTTGTTCCAAAGATGCTTTTATGTTGTTTGCTAGTTCATCTTTTAACTCAATATCCACAGTGCCTTCCTCTGAAACGCGACCGATAATAACAGGATCACTCAAAGGCAACACAATTTCAGCTTGAGGATTTTTCCAATTTTCAATCTGCCCTTTGTAGGTGTTTTGGGCATTAATCATGATTGTAAAGATTAAGCCAAGAAGGCTTATTATATTTTTAAAGTTGATTGGCATGTAAATGGTGTATTTTGAAAAGATTAATGTTTAATTATAAACTTGGTATTTAATACTGATTCATTTTGTATCAATTTTAATTGATAAATACCACTTGTAAAGCTTTCATTAATATTAACATTGACTATATTTTTTACAGTTTCATTTTTACTAATAATCAGTTGTCCTGATATATCGTAAATTTGAATTTTCACATCCGACAGTGAATCTAAGCCTTTGATGTGTAAGTTGTTTTTGGTTACTGGGTTTGGGTAAATTACCACATCAGAAAGGTTTTGGTCGTTATTAGATAAGCTTACTTCTTTAAAGCGAATGCTGAACCGAAAAGGATCTTCGCTCTCCGGAATATTATGATCAACACTAAAAGCAATAGTTGTAGACATATCCAGATTTAAAAGGTTTTCTGTATCGAGATAACTATCATACAATACAACATCCTGGCTAATATTACTCATATCAATTTGCCAGACATAGTCATCTGCTCTATAGTTTGCGGTGTAGATTTGTATTTCATCTCCAACTTCCGGAAGGTTTCTTTTCTCTATAGACAGATAATGATTACTATTATGTAATGCTACTCTTTCATCATAGTTCCAAAATTCCTGAGCATCTGCATTATCTACAATGTCAGAAAATGAAGTATCAAATTTTACGGTAACACCATCTACTACAATATCATCCGGTTGACGTTTAAGGTTGAGGTTGATTTGAGACAATCCTAAATTATCAGAAAAGGTATCTACAAAATCTGAATTGGGGTTTTTGAAATTTTCTTTAAAGGTTAATTCCGGATTATTTCCAATAGTTTCCACAAAAAAAGCCTGATTAGGCATAAGGTTTTCATCAGCATCAGATGTACTTGGAGTTGGCTCAGGATTTACCATGCTTATGTCAACAGCAGCGTATCCGCCTCTTGTGCCCAAAGTAGGGTCATATATATAGATGGTTTGGTCGTCTAAATCGTTTGCATCTGAACTTTCTAAAAGGGATTTTAAATTAACGATAGACTGGTAAGGATTGGCAATAAAATTATAATCATGGATTGTAGAGGACAAATTACCGGTAGGCACCACATAATCGCCGGTATGTATGTTTCCATTAAATCTTAGTGTAGTCTCAGGGCCTACGGCTGTATTAGAATCTAAAGTGGTGGAACGGTCACCGCGTATCATCAACGCGTAAGCTTCTCCAATTTGCAGAGATTTAGGTGTTGTATTAGATACAGCATCCCATTCTTGATTGTTCATATCCCATTCAAACATTGACGGGTTATTAGTTTCGGTAGTATCAAAACCATCAACATTGGCTCCACCGGTTATGTGGGTACCAAATCCTGGATTGGGGTTGGGGTCTGGGCTTGCAGTCGTGACGCCTTCCTGTAGGTTTTCATTTATACTGCCAAAAGTGTTAACCGGTGAACTTATATATCTAAATGAACGGTTATCTGCCGGCACAAATCGTTCAACTCTGTATTCGCCTGTGCCGAATTCGTTCCCGTTAAATTCATCCAATTGACCGGTTGAGATGGCATCGCTATTAAACCTTAAAACACCATCATTGTGCAAAACATCATTAACTTTTAATATACCTTCCACATCTAATTCTCCTTGAGGTCTTATACATAAAGACCGGGTTTCTGAAGTTTGCATAGCCGCAATATTTGGAGTATTTTGTGTAATATCCTCAATAATGGCAAAATTATTATCATCCGGTAGATTGCTTTCCCAATTAAGAACTGAAGAAAAATCATTACTGTTTGATCCTGTCCAGTTAGTAGAATTTTGATTTTCATAAGCGCCCATATCTATTGTTCCATCATAGATACGGGTATTATTTATGATATCAATCGTTGTTCCCGTTGTAAATTCAGAGTTATCACCACTATTTATTCCCGGTGAACAATCCCTTAGACGTAAATCACCGGTTACTCCCAAAGCAGCGGGCGGTTGGGATACAAAAAGTGGATCGTCAAATATCACATCGGTACAAGTGGAATTATTTGGACAAACGTTTTTAATGATTGAGTTTGTGATATTAAGATTAGTCGTTCCAAATACACCTATTAGTGTAGAGTTATCAAATCTCCAAAAAATACTATTGGTAATAGTAAATAAACCATTTAGTGAAAAACTAGCTTCAGCTTGAAAAAAGCTGTCTGATAAATTTCCTGCAAAGGTGCAGTTAAAAATATCGCTAACACCACCTATAAAATCTAAACCACCAGTCGCAGGAGCTTCATTGCCAGATATGATATTATTATAAAGTGTCGAATGGCTTTGTATAAATTTACCAGCACCTCCAACGGCTGATGCAAAATTACCAGTTATGGTGTTGTTGCTTATGGTGATTGTACCATTATGAAAATAAATACCAGCCCCTTCATCAGAAATTATAACAGTACCGTCTATAGGAAAATTTACACCATCTGCATAACCGTCAGATATGGTAAACCCATCAATACGTGATGTTGAAGATGTGTCAGGGAACACAGCAGTAAGCACATGATAAGTATTATCTGTCCTATCAGAAGGCGTACCTACGTCTCCACTGAGTATAGTAAGGTTAGCTTCTAAATCTCTTTGATTTATAGAGGACTCAAAGCCGGCGAATCCCCCATACAGACTTATTCCGTCTCTAAGATGAAAAGTGTAATACCTAGGTGAAGTACAATCTAAAGGGTTGCAGTTTCTAGGGTATGCCGAAGGTATATAAGTGCCGGTTGCCACCCATATTTCTGTAATATTAGGACAATCTAAATCTAAAGCGCTTTGCAGATCTGTAAAAGCATTTGTCCAAGAAGACCCATCGTTGTTGCCAAATGCAAAGGTATTTACATAAAGTACATTGCCACCGGGACAAGACGTAAATTCATAAACACCTCTGTCTATTTGACCACCATCAAGTCTTATAAAGCCGGCTAAATCTGTATCGTTGGCAGGATCTATACCTGAAACACTTTGGTAAGCGCTATTGTTGGCAGTATTGATGGCCGGTGACCCAAATTGTAAGCGTAAATCACCACCTGTGGAGGGTGCAGGTGGGACATTCATTACAAAATTTGGATTGGAAGTTAAAAGGTTTGAACATGTCGCTCCCATTGGACAACCGTCTTCAACAATAGAACGATCTATAGTTAAAGTACTGATTTGGTTAAATATACTCGAACTGTTGCCATAAACGATATCATTAGAAAGCGTATTTGTACCACCATTAAAAAAAATTCCACCACCAAAACCGGAAAGTGCCAAATTGCCGGATATGGTATTGTTGGCAAAGTCATTATCACTCGAAACACTAAATATGCCACCACCAGACTTGTTGTCTGTTATGTTACCGGAGATTTGATTGTTATAAAGCGTATTTATACACCATAACATCCCTATACCACCTCCGTTGCCTGTAGTTGCTTCATTTCCAGAAATGATATTATTAAAAATCACATTGGTACTAGATTCTAAAGCTATACCTCCTAAAGCTCCTCCTTCGTTTTCAGAAATTATATTTTGGCTGATAAAGCTTTTACTATCAGTGACATAAACACCACCGCCAACACCTCCAAAGTTCCTGGCAATATTTTGTTCTATGGTATTGTTGTTTATATTGATGGTGCCACCATGGGTATAAATACCACCACCATAATGGTGTACAATAGTATTTGAATTTACAGTAATAGTAGTACTTATACCATCAGCATTTCCTGCCGTAATTGTAAACCCATCTATCCGAGTTGTAGCAGTTAAATCTGTAAAAGACCCTAATACCACATGATAAACATTGTCAGAATTATCGGATAGTGTTCCAATATCTCCGCTCAATACAGTTGGGTTTGCTTCTATATTCCTTTGGTTCAAAGTGCTTTCATTGCCCATAAAACCGCCGTAAAGACTTACACCGTCTTTTAATTGAAACGTATAATCTCGTGAAGTTGAACACCCTGAACAGCCAGCAGGATAATCTGATGGATAGTAAGTTCCAGTCGCTACCCAAATGTCATCACCACTGCTTGCCGCAGCAATTGCGTCTTGTAAACTCTGATAAGCGTCAGTCCAACTTGATCCGTCATTGGCTCCAAAGGCAGATTCATTCACATAAATTTGAGCATTAATGTTGATCGAAAAGCTAATCATTAACGTTAAAAAGAGGGTTTTGTTGATGAAAAAAAGTTTCATAACGGAATAATTTTTAAAGTTAATAGTTTTTAAGATTTGTCTTCAAAAAATGATATCAATTTTGTTCTGTTCTTCCTATTTTTACACTCAGTAATCGTTAAGTAATACTTTATCTTTTTTCCTCTAAAAAGTTAAAGTAGGGTGCAATAAATTATAGGATCCTTATATTCTCTTTTAGGTTTAATATTTATTTTATAGATTATATTAGTGCATTCTTTAACTCAATATCCAAATCGCCTTCCTCTGAAACGCGACCGATAATAACAGGTCACTCAAAGGCAACACAATTTCAGCTTGAGGATTTTTCCAATTTTCAATCTGCCCTTTGTAGGTGTTTTGGGCATTAATCATGATTGTAAAGATTAAGTCAAGAAGGCTTATTATATTTTTAAAGTTGATTGGCATGTAAATGGTGTATTTTGAAAATCAATATATTTTGTAGTATTAAATTAAACCCTAACTGACGAAAGCCTTGATTATCTTTAGTTTTAGATTGTTTACCCATCTATATTTTGAGGTTGTATTACTTTGATTTAAATTGTGAGGCTAATTCTAAACATTTTCAAGCTTATTACAGATTTAAATAGATTGGTTCTAAAGGGGCTTAGCAATAATTAGGGTTTAATTTGAAAAACTAAATTTTAAATCTTACACCAGCGCCCAGCACCAATTGACCGCCATCTATGATAACATATTTGAGTTCTGAAAAAGGTGTAATTCCACTGCCAATGTCAAAATTTGCACCACCACCTAAGTTAAGACCAAAGCGGCCGTCTGAACCTGAAATATCATTCCCAAAACCTCCAAAAGCATCATCATCAATACTGGTTTCTACACTTGAATAGTTTAGACCTCCAATAGCATAAATAGACATACTCGATTCTTGCAGTAGATAATAGTTGGCGTTGGCATTCACTTCAAACCAGTTTATATCTACAGGGCCTTCAGATTTGGGTAAATAATAAATGAACGATGGTGAAATCGTTAAACTTTCCATGATTGGAAATTCTGCATTGGCACCAATCCCAATATTTTCTATTTCGGTACCATAAGCTACAAAGGCACCAAATGTAGTGTCTTCCTGAGCTTTTACAGCTGAGGGTAAGACCAATAATATGGCTGTAATTAATCCGAATAATTTTGTGTTTGAAGTCATAATATTTGCTTGTTAGAGTTAAATTTTATTGTTTTAATATTGTGCTTTGAGCAATGCCATTAGCTTTGCTTAAATCTACTATGAGTTGAATTATTCGAATTCTGAACAATCTAAGGCATTGATTTGTTGTTCTGCTTCATCCAATTGATTTTGATATTGATTATTATTTGCAATTTGAACACAGCCTTCAAGTATATCGATGTACTCGAAATATACCTGTCTTAATGCTTCACAATTCGCTTCAGTAGGATTTTGTATAAAAGTCGAATTAGCATCAGCTAAGTCATCTAAGATTGCTGAAATATCATTTTCACACATATTGATAGTATTAACGTCGGTTCCGTTGTCATCATCGCCTGAACAGCTTAGTGATGTGAGCACCATAGGAAATACAAATACTACAGCAAGCAATTTGAAATTGATTTTTAATTTTTTAGTTTTCATGATTAATTGGTTTTTATGGTTCTACTTATTTTTAAATGTTACGAGTTTGATGACTCTATTTTTTTGTATAATACTTAGTTTGTATTTACCTTTTTTTAGATGGTCTATGCTCAAATAAATATTACTTTCTTTATCTTTATCTGAACTGTTTCCCATTTTAAGGCTTTATTAAACGAAATTGACAGTGTAAAATTAGATAGGTATTGTACATGTAGACACTACATATGTTCCAAAAGATAAAACATATGTTTCAGGTAAGAGAATGCTAGTGTTTATAGGTGTTTGGAGATAAAAATTTTGGGCGTACAACCAAATTTACCTTTAAAACATTTATTAAAGTAAGAAGGCGTATTAAAGCCTACTCTATAAGCAACTTCAGCCATAGTACAGTCTGAGTTCTTTAATAAGTCTTTAGCAATCTTGAGGCGATGGTTTCTGATAAATTCAGAAGCACTTACCCCAAATTTCGCATTAAGTTTGCGATGAAGTTGAGTTCGGCTCATTTCCATTTCCTTAGAGAATACTGTTGTACTAAATTCTGAATTGGTAATATTTTTATGCAATACTGTTTTTAATTTTTTAAGAAATTGTTTTTCTACCGAATTTATGTCAATATCAGATTCAATATTTAAGGTATTACTGTAATACTGTTTTAATTTTTGGCGAAGTTCTAATTGTTGTTGTACAATGAGTTTGAGTTTTTTCGAATTAAAAGGTTTGGTGATATAAGCATCAGCACCAGACTTAAAACCATCAATTTCATTGTTTTCGCCAGTTTTGGCCGTTAGCATTATCACAGGAACATGACTTGTTCTTTCATCTTTTTTTAATTGTATACAAAGCTCAACGCCGTTCAGTTTTGGCATCATCACATCTGTAATAACAAGGTCTGGTATTTGTTCTAAAGCAAAATTTACACCCTCTTTTCCGTTGAGCACTTGTTTAATATCATATGCCTTTTTAAAAACCGAAGCAATAAAATTATTAATATCTTTTTCATCTTCTACAATTAGTATAAGGGGTTTGTTTTTCTTAATAGTAGAGGCATTAAGCAGTTTGGTATTAGTTTCAAAATTTATTTGGTTATTTGCGATTTCAGAAGCTGTTTCCTGAACTTCTGAAGTCTTATAAAATGAGCGTTGTATGGGTAAAGTAACGGTAAATTGAAGTTCATCCGCATTAATTGAATTAGCCACAATGTTACCGTGAGACAACATGGTTAATTCCTTTACCAGTGATAACCCAATACCAACGCCATCTGTGGCTTTTTGATCCTGATGATACCTCATAAACAATTTACCCAATTCTTTGTTAGGTATTGTGTTTCCATTATTTACAAAACTCATTACCAATTGGCCATTATTTTGACTGGCCCTAAAATTTACTTTTCCAGCGTTTGGTGTATATTTCACAGCGTTTGAAAGCAAGTTAGAGACTATCTTCTCTATTATATCTCTATCAAACCACACTTGTTTTAATTCTTCAATAGTATATTTAAATTTAATATTTTTTTGACTGGCTTTATACTTAAATGTTTCTGCGAGTTGTTTTAATAAAGCACTCAAATGTCCTTGTTTTACAGACAAACTGTAATTGCCCGATTCTAGCTTTGAAAGGTCTAACATTTGATTGACTAAGGTTAATAACCGTTTAGAGCTATTTTGAATCATTTTCAACTCTTTTTTATCTTCTTGGGTAATTTGAGGTTTTGATAGTTGTTTTTCTATTGGTCCAGTAATAAGCGTTAGTGGTGTCCTAAATTCATGTGAAATATTTGTATATAACTTGGTTTTAAATTCATCAAGCTTTTTTAGCCGTTGGGTTTCTGCATGTTCTAATTTTAATTTGGTTTTCATTTTCCATCTAAAATTAAAATACCTATATACCGCATAAGTAAGAAAAAGCAAAAACAAAAAGTAAAGGATATAGGCTAAATTTGAGGCATACCACGGATCTAAAATCGTAAATTTATAGCTTAGTGGCGTGTCGTTACAAAACCCATCATAATTACAGGAAACCACTTGAAATTCATAGTCGTTAGGTGGTAAATTTGTGTAATGCGCTACATTAGTATTACCGGCTTCAATCCAGTTTTCATCGTTATTGATGAGTCTGTATTTATATTCATTGCGTTCTGGTAAAGAAAAGTGTAAGGCTGAAAATGAGAAAGTAATGGTATTTTTATCATAAGAAAACTCAGCATTTTGCTTTATATCTATTTCTTTATTAAATATTTCAACTTTAGAAAGTACCGTTTTAGGAATAACTTCGTTAAACGATATTTTATCTGGCTTAAACCAGTTTAAACCTTCTAAGCCTCCAAAATACAAATTTCCTTTTTCATCTTTAAAATAGGCTCCTGTATTGAATTCTAAAGACTGTAATTCTTCGTAGTTATTATAATTTTTTATACTTACAATGTTCTCTTTATAAGAAAATTTAGTAATGCCACGATTAGAACTTAACCAAAGGTTATTGTTTTCATCTGGTAAAATACCGTAAATAACATTGTTGGATAAGCCATCTTTGATGGTAAAGCTCGTTACTTTTTTTGAGTTGGGGTTAAGCCGTTTTAGACCATTTCCATTGGTGCCAACCCAAAGGTTTTCTCCATCAAAAAAAAGCGATTTAATCTTGTGATCAACGCCATTAACTTTTTTAAGTGTATTTGTTTTAGTGTTTAGGCTAAACAGCCCTCTATCATTCGTACCTATCCACAATTGATGGGGTTGACCAAAAGTCACTATTCTAATATTGTTAGAAGTAAGTGCAGAGTTATCTTTGTTATAATTGGTTATTACGCCGTTTTTCTTATCAAATAAAAGAAGTCCATTATCGCGGGTGCAAAGCCAAATTTGTTGATCGGTATTCTTTAGTATATGCCATATCGTATGATGCTTTAAGCTTGGAAAATCAACAAGATATTTATTATTTTTTAATAGGTTTAAACCACCACCTTGAAAACCTATCCATAAATCATTGTTATCTTTTAACAAACTCATTACACGGTTACTATTAATTGTAGAATTTGCTCTAGTGTAGGTGTGATGTTGATTATTGGAAAAATCTATTTTGGTCAAGCCCTTTCCCGAAGTTCCCAACCAGATAGTATTGTTTTTGTTCACCGTAATAGCTCTTATGACGTCAACACTGATGTCTGATGGCAACTGTTTTCCTGTAAGAATATTAAACTTGGTTAAGTGTTCATCGTAGTAACTCATTCCGGCACCATCTGTTCCAAACCATATAGTTCCGGTGTAATCTTCATAAATGCTCAATATATCATTGTAGTGAAGGGCGAAGGGATTTTTTTTATTTTCTCTGAAATTTCTAATTGTTTTTTCTGAAGTATTGATGAGGTACAGGCCATCTCCGTAGGTAGCAACCCATAAGTTGTTTTTAGTGTCTACCAATAAATCCTGTATCTTTAGGTCATGTGGGAGTTTATAGGAATCGTAACCTTTAAATTGCTTAAAAACTTGCTTGCCTTTATAAAACAAGCCTTTCCCAAATGTGCCAGCCCAAATGGTACTGTCCTTTGATTGTGCCAAGGCACTAAATTCTACGTCTATGTTTTGCTGTACAGGTATTTCTGAATACGCATCATCTTTTAATTTAAATACTTGTTTTGAGGTGGCAACGTATAGCGAAGCCTCTGCTTTAAAAAAATAATAAACTGTGCACGTTTTATGTATGGGTTTAAAAACCTGTATGGTATCTTTTGATTGGTAATCTATTTTGAATAATCCGGCATTGTATGTCCCGATATAAACGTCTAAATTGATATCCTGAAAGACTGTGCTGACTTTATTTTCTGTAGGAATGCTTTGAAATGAGTCTGTATTCTTCTGATATTTTTCAAGCTGCCCCGAATTTGAAATAATCCAAATATGTCCTTCCCGATCTACATAAATTTTACCCAATCGGCTGAAAGAACTCCTGGTGACGTCTTCAAACTGTTTGTCATAAATTACAAATTCATTTCCATCATAACGGTTTAAACCATCCTGAGTAGCAAACCACATATAACCTATACTATCTTGAGCTATATCAACTACAGAATTTTGAGATAAGCCATCACTTATAGATAAATTCTTAAATGTATATTGGGTTTTGTTATTTTGAGAATATAAAAAACCAAAGCATAAACAGAACCAAAGACTTATGGCCTTTTTATACATATTGTATTTTACTAAAGTTCTCAAAAATATTGGCTTAAATGAAATGCTATAATCTCAAATTTACAATTTTTATAACACTAAAGTTAAAAAAAGCATATTTTGACAATAAAAATACCAGAGGATACTCAATAGTTTTGCATTTCTGCGAAGAATAACAGCATTGAAATCTAAGGTGTTTTTAACTGATAGTACATCTTTACCATTGAATTTTATGCCAAAATAATTAGGTGATGAGGCTATTGAATAATGAATAGCATAATGTCGAGATACTTTCACAACGCAGTCATGTTTTTTAAGAATCCCAAACACTTAAGTAAAATAAAAGACAGATTTTGCATGGTATAAAATAAAAAAGCCCTCCATCAAGGAAAGCTTCTCTCGGTTTTACAAACCAGACACATTTAAGTGCCTCAACACAACTTCTTTTAACTTTAAAACCTAAATTAATGGCTTTTTCAGAAATCAAAATCGGTTACTCAACTTGGCCGAAGCCAATTGCCGACCGTAGCCGAAGTAAGCGGTCTGAACGAGACTCGAACTCGCGGCTCTCCCGAGGGAAGCATTGGGACAGGTAGTCTAATCTTTTTAGTGAATTTATGTAAAATAAAAAAGCCCTCCATCAAGGAAAGCTTCTCTCGGTTTTACAAACCAGACACATTTAAGTGCCTCAACACAACATTTTAATGCGGTCTGGACGAGACTCGAACTCGCGACCCCCTGCGTGACAGGCAGGTATTCTAACCAACTGAACTACCAGACCAATTTGCGGGTGCAAATATAAACTGAATTTTAATTCTAACAAGTAAAATACAAAAAATTAATTTAAAATTTTTGCTTTTCAAGAAGGTAGGTTAACAATATCTTTTCAAAACCTTTATTAATATCGGCATTGACGTATTTTATCTTATACTGTCGGCAATTGTTAATGAGTTCTGACCTGAATGATTCGGCTAGTTTTTTATATTCTTCTTTCACCAAATCCGGGTAAAGATCTATTTTTTGTTGTGTTTCTACATCTATAAACCGTTTTGGGATTTCATTAAAATCAAAATCCATCTCTTTGGCGTAATCAGTAGTATGAAATAAAATAACTTGATGTTTGTTGTATTTCAATGATCGGAGGGCTTCAATGACAGCTTCACTTCTGGAATCATTTTGAAACATATCTGAAAACACAAACACTAATGATCTTCGCTTTAGGTTTTCAGTAATGTATAGCAAACTTTTCTGAGCATTGGTTTGTTTAGAAACATCCTTTTCATTAAAATATTTTTCAAGTTGTCCGGTAATAATTTTTAATTGATTAAAGCTGGATTTCTCTTTAACATTAAAATCTATATCATCAGAAAATAAAGATAAACCAAAGGCATCATTCTGCTTCAATAATATATTAATAACAGAAAGTATTGCAATTGATGAAAAAGTGTATTTACTCATCTTTTCAGTATTAAATGAGTTCACCTTAGGATAATGCATAGATGTAGAACAATCTAAAATGAAATGACATCTAAGATTGGTCTCATCTTCGTACTTTTTAATGTAGAGCTTATCAGTTTTAGCATAAAGTTTCCAATCTACAAATTTAGTACTATCACCATTATTATAGAGTCTGTGTTCATCAAACTCTGCTGAATAACCGTGAAAAGGGCTTTTATGTATTCCCGACATAAAGCCCTCGACAATTTGATTTGCTAAAATGTTAAGCTTGGAAAAATTAAATTTAGACTGTCTTAAATCCAAATTTAAAATAATTTTTCAAGTATTTCTGTATAGTTATCTTTTGGTGCAACACCAACCTTTCTTTCTACCATTTCTCCATCTTTAAAAAACAGTACAGTTGGAATGTTTCTAACACCATACTTAGCTGCAAACTCTTGATTGGAATCAACATCTAATTTTGCAATTACAGCCTTGTCTGTATAATCATTACTTATTTCTTCTATTACTGGTCCTACCATTCGGCAAGGCCCACACCATTCGGCCCAAAAATCTACTAGGACTGGTTTATCGCTTTTAAGTACTTTTTCTTCAAAGTTTGCGTCTGTTATTTCTAATGCCATAACTAAAAGTTTTAATTTACAAAATTAAGATAAGTATGAGTAAGAATAAAATCTATTAACAAAAAACAAAGCTTTTATACTTAAAGCAGTATTTATTTAAGTTAAAAAATACCTTAATTTAAACATTTGCGTTTTTACAATAAAATCTAATGATATTGCTCCATGCTAACTACTTTAGTAAAGCTGAAGACCTTGACCGAAACGGTTGCATCAGTAGTTCTATGACTGCCTATAAATACAAGTGCAACGCTGTATGAATTGTTGCAGGAACCCGCCAGTCTGAACAAGGCTGGTTAATCCCAAAAACGAAGTGCCTCGGGGCTCTCCTACCAAACATTCTAAAAACAAAAACTCCAACTATAAATAGTCAGGGTTTTTTTTTAAGAAGGCGACGACCTATTCAATGACTGCCTGTGAATACAAGTGCAACGCAGTATGAACAGAAGCAGGAATTAATCCCGAAAACGAAGTGCTTCGGGGCTCTTCCACAGATTATCTCAAATAAAAAACCCTGACAAATAAATGCCAGGGTTTCTTTTTTAAGAAGGCGACGACCTACTCTCCCACGATTGTAGTACCATCGGCGCTAACGGACTTAACTGCTCTGTTCGGAATGGGAAGAGGTGAGCCCCGTTGCAATAGTCACCTTAAGAGGTGCCCCAAAACCCCCAAGGGGGCTTACTGCTCAACTTTTTTCTTATCCCTTGGATAGATATTAAGATGAGCTGGAGAAATATCTTAAAAGCCTCCCCGTTCCTCCCCTTTGGGGAGGTAAGGTGGGGCTTTTTTGTCATATTGTATTAATAATAATATATAAGAGCGAATTACCGGTATTAAAAAGTTAAACGGATGATTAGTATTACTCGGCTATGACATTACTGCCTTTACACCTGTAACCTATCTACCCTGTAGTCTTCAGGGATCCTTAAAAGAAATCTCATCTTGTGGTGGGTTTCGCGCTTATATGCTTTCAGCGCTTATCCACTCCAAACGTAGCTACTCTGCCATGCCACTGGCGTGACAACAGATACACTAGAGGTTTGTCCAACTCGGTCCTCTCGTACTAGAGTCAGATCCACTCAAATTTCTTGCGCCCACTGTAGATAGAGACCGAACTGTCTCACGACGTTCTGAACCCAGCTCGCGTGCCACTTTAATGGGCGAACAGCCCAACCCTTGGGACCTTCTCCAGCCCCAGGATGTGA
>Ga0209931_1000471_pt1 | contig 24345 bp, 18 predicted proteins | sample SalPonR1_B_D1_MG_FD_185697 | JGI IMG/M metagenome (GOLD analysis project Ga0209931, IMG submission 185697) | Salt pond soil microbial communities from South San Francisco under conditions of wetland restoration - Salt Pond MetaG R1_B_D1_MG... ...
GATATTTCATCAACTTTATAGACGAAAAATTTTTTTTAGGCAAAAAAACGGTTTTATTTAGACATAATATATTGATTATTAAATAAGTAATTAATTTAAAATATATTTATTAAACGCCTAAGTCAATAGATTAAATCATCATTATAACGAAAATCATAAGAGAACGGACCATAAACCGGACCGACTTCTGTTACTGTCTCGCCGCCTTCTTCTAAAATAAAATATTTACAAAATGGTCTGCAATTATGGTATGCTCTGTTGTTATTACACAAGAATATTCAAACAGCTCAAATGATTGATTTACATTATTAAAATCAAAAAAACCTACACAACCCGAAAAATCCAAAAAATAACTTTGTAAAGGTTCACTGAATTATAAAATTAGGTGAGAAATGTAGCTTCATGGTTTAAACTATGAGTTGTGTCTATTATATTTACCGCATAGAATTAAAATTTCAAAGTAAATTTATGTCAAAACACATCATCATAACAGGAACCAGTCGAGGCATTGGATTTGAATTGGTAAAAATATTTGCCCAAAAGGATTTTCAGGTCTATGCTCTATCCAGAAATAATAAGCCAGTTGCTAAACTAAAACTCAAAAATGTGGAAAGCATCTCTTGTGACCTTAGCAGTAAATCTTCAGTAAAAAAGACCATAAAAAAAATCGAAAAACATACCGATACTGTTGATATATTGATCAATAATGCGGGAAAATTTTTAAATCAGCCTTTTAAAGAAACTAATCTAAAAGATGTCAAAGCAGTCTATGACGCGAATGTGTTTGGCGTCTTTGAACTGACTTCAAAACTCATTAAAACCTTTAAAAGCATTGGTCATGTCGTCAACATTTCCAGTATGGGTGGCATACAAGGCAGCATGAAGTTTCCCGGTCTTGCAGCATACAGTTCCAGTAAAGCCGCATTACTATGCTTAACCGAATTACTGGCCGAAGAATACAAAGATTCTCCGATGGCATTTAATTGCCTGGCTCTTGGTGCTGTACAAACCGAAATGCTGGAAGAAGCTTTCCCGGGTCTAGAAGCTCCTCTAAGTGCTGAGGAAATGGCAACGTATATCTCAGATTTTGCGGTGACAGGACACAAGTATTACAATGGTAAAACACTTCAGGTCTCTAATTCAACACCTTAAGATGTCATCAAAATTAAAGACATACCTTCCTGCTAAAGCTGTAACATCGGTTGAAGAGTTACTCCGCAATTACAATGTACATCTAAAAATCGTCAATGAACGGCAAACCAAACACGGTGATTACAGACCCCTGCCTAATGGCAAGCATCAAATTACCATCAACGCCAATTTAAATCCCTATAGATTTCTGATTACCTTAATTCATGAAATCGCACATTTGCTGGTGTTTAATAATTATTCAAATCGGGTCAAGCCCCATGGTATAGAGTGGAAACTTACCTTTCAGCAATTGATGCTTCCGCTCATAAATCCAAAGATATTTCCGGAAAAATTATTGCCCCTTATTGCCAATCATTTCAAAAACCCCCGGGCAAGTAGCGATACAGATGCGAGACTTTCAATTGCACTAAAAGCATATGATAAACCTACCGACAAAAGTTATATATTTGAATTACCAGTGGGTTCGCATTTTAGCCTGCCAAATGGTAAAATATTTGTGAAGCAGCACAAATTGAGAAAACGATACATGTGTAAGGAGTTATCTTCGGGAAAGCAATACGTTTTTCAGCCCAATGCGCAAGTTGAAGTGTTGAAGTGATAGGATTGGTAGAACTGCGCCTATCTGCCGTGGACGGGATACCTGTAACTAAAGAAAATTTAGCTTGAGGTGGCACTCTATCAACATCTCCATACATCATTATAGTTATCCTAAGCCGGCATAGGTATAATTAAATGCTTCAACATCTAACAGCTGAATTTTAAATGACACTTTTTTATCTTTTTTATATAATTCATTAAAAATAATTTTTTTTCATTTTACTTTGGAAATTATTTAAAAACCATGGAATCACATCAAAACAATAATACACAAGAGCAAAAAGAAAAAGTACGACAAAACTTTAAAGATACTTATGGAAGTTTAAGGTCCTATTTACTTCATTTACTGGACATCAGAAATGATACCGACAGGGATACTACCATGGATGCTATTCTGAAAGATATTCCCTTTAGAGGACATAATGCCTGGATTCTAATTTTTTCAATTATTGTTGCTTCTGTTGGCCTCAATGTGGGCAGTACTGCGGTTGTGATTGGTGCCATGCTTATTTCACCGCTTATGGGGCCAATTGTTGGGCTTGGATTTTCTGTAGCCATCAATGACCTTGATACTTTAAAGCGCTCGTTGATTAATCTTGGTGTGATGGTAGTTTTAAGTGTGGTTACGGCTTCAATATACTTTTGGTTATCTCCACTTACAGAACCTACCGACGAACTTTTATCAAGGACTTCTCCCACTATTCTCGATGTTTTGGTAGCGATTTTTGGCGGTTTAGCCTTAATCATTGCTAAAACCAAAAAAGGAACCATCGCCACTGTGATTATGGGAGTTGCTATAGCTACTGCCTTAATGCCACCACTTTGTACAGCCGGCTACGGCCTTGCAGTCTGGGATTTAAAAATCTTTGGCGGTGCCATGTATTTGTTTACGATTAATACAATTTTTATCTCCTTATCTACTTTTCTTGTCTCTAAAGTCTTGAGATTTCCTATGGTCAAATATGCGAATTCACTTCGTCGTAAGAGAATTTCGCAATTAGCAACTGTAATTGCCATCGTTGTCATGTTGCCAAGTGTATATCTTTTTTATGTTTTATTGAATGAATCTTATTTTGAAAGAAGTGCAAAAACTTTTATTAAAGAGGAGCTTGAGCCTTATAAAGGCGCTTATCTACAAAAGAATGCGACGCATACAGAATATCACCAGGAAGACAAGTCGCTAATTGAAGTGACTTTTATAGGAAAGGAAATTCCCGATGAAGTTATTGACTTGTGGAAATCTAAAATGAAACAAAATAGATACCTTAAAAATACTGACTTAAGGATACTGCAGAATGAAACTTCAGAAAAATTTAACCAGTACAGCTATATGAAAGAGTTGAAATCCAGAGATTCATTGGAATTAATCGCGAGTCAAAATACAATCAAACTATTAACCAGACAGCTTGATTCTATGAAAAGTATAAAAAAGTCTAAACGTATTCCTATACCTGAAATCGCAAAAGAAATTAAGCTAAACTATGAAAACATTACCAATGTCTCTTTTGCTGATGTCTTGGTCGTTAATGAAGATACCTTAGATACTATTCCTACTTTCAACCTGTCTTGGAATGAAAAGTTAACACCCTCTGATCGACAAACCTTTGAAAACAGACTTTCTAAATGGCTATCTTATAAAATAAAAAAAGATAAAATTGAAGTAAAAATCACACCAGTAGTAGCCCCTGGAAATTAGAAATTTTACTTTATAAAGGTGATGTTTTATTTATTATGCGACAAACCCGCATACCCAGCTGGCTCTTGCACGAATAAAACTAAGATTATTAATGTTAAAATGAGATTTTCAGCAATTGGTAATCAATACATTTAATAAAAAGCATTAGTAAAATGATACCTAATAACCTTTTTGCTGAGCCACCCTTACCTTTCTAAATAAGTCTGAAGAATACACAAATTTTGTAACAGCTTCATTATCGGTTTTATAGATTATATCTTTATTGCCTTCCCAGGCTAATTTACCATGTTCCAAATAGACAATTTTTTCGCCTATTTCAAACACAGAATTCATATCATGCGTATTTATGACAGTGGTAATGTTAAATTCATGCGTGATTTCCTGAATGAGATTATCAATAACCGTGGCGGTTTTAGGGTCTAAGCCGGAATTAGGTTCGTCACAAAACAGAAACTTCGGTCGGTTTACCACTGCTCTGGCGATAGACACCCGTTTTTGCATCCCTCCACTAATCTCAGATGGAAATTTATGATTGGCATTAACCAAATTAACACGTTGTAAAACTTCATTGACACGGTCTAACATTTCAGACCTTGAAGCCTGAGCGAACATTCTTAGGGGAAACATTACATTTTCTTCAACGGTCATAGAATCAAACAAAGCACCGCCTTGAAAGACCATGCCAATTTGCTTTCTCAAGCCTCGTTTTTGAGAAGCATTTAGCGCTTTGTATTTCATATCTCCATAGCAGATATCACCTTTTTCTGGTGTAAACAAGCCCAGCATACACTTTAAAAATACCGTTTTACCAGAACCGGATTGGCCAATAATCAAGTTGGTTTGCCCGCGTTCAAATGATGTACTAATGCCTTTTAAGACATCTAAGTCACCAAAGGATTTATATAAATTTTCAACTTTAATCATTAGCTTAAAAGTAATTGAGTGATGATATAGTTACTGACAATTATGATGACACTCGTCCACACAAACGAGGTAGTTGAGGCTTGTCCTACTTCTAAAGAACCACCTTTCATATAATAACCATGAAACGAAGGAACAGTGGCTAAGATAAATGCAAAAATAAAAGTTTTGATAAAGGCATATACCAAGTGAAACGTTATAAAGTCTTCCTGTAAACCACTGAGAAATAAATTAGCATCTACAAACCCTCCAAAAACAGCGGCAGAGTAGGCGCCAATAATGCCTACAAACATCGATATGGCAATAACAAAGGGGTAAAACATCATGCCTATAATTTTGGGAAAGACGAGATAATTTAAAGAATTAATTCCCATAATTTCGAGCGCGTCAATTTGTTCTGTAACACGCATTGTTCCTATACTTGAGGTAATGTACGAACCGACTTTACCCGCCATTATAATAGATATAAATGTTGGAGAAAATTCGAGGATAATAGATTGCCTACCCGCAAAAGCAATCAAGGATTTGGGGATAAGCGGGTTACTTAGGTTCAATGCAGTTTGAATGGTAATAACTGCACCGATGAAAAATGAAATAAAAATAACTATTCCTAAAGAACGTACGGTTAAATCGTGTATTTCCTGTACAATCAGCCTTCTTAGCACACTTGCCTTGGTAAAACGTTTAAAAACGTCCCTTATCATCAAGAAATAACGACCAATAATAGCGATGTAGTTCATGTTCTAAAATTCATGGATAAAAATAGGAAAAAATGTGAGCTTGCAATTTAACTTTACTATAAAGTTTATAATATCTAAATAATTGTAAGTTTGTAAGTAAATTATTGGAGGTTATGCGAAAAAATCTTATCCTGATAACACTATTAATTATATCCAATATTGCTTTTGCCCAATCGGACAAACCCAAATTAGTAATAGGCATTGTTGTAGACCAAATGCGCTATGAGTATTTGAAACGGTTTCAAGCCCATTATTCTGAAGATGGATTTAAAACATTAATGAAAGAGGGATTTTTTGCCAAAAACACACATTTTAGTTATATCCCTACATATACAGGCCCAGGTCATGCTTCTGTATTTACAGGGACTACCCCAGCAAACCACGGTATTATTGCAAACAATTGGTACGATAAAGAGATTAATGAAACTGTCTATTGTGTTCAAGATGACAATATGGCTTCAGTAGGAAGTACAGGGAGTAAAGGAAGAATGTCACCACATAGAATGCTTACCACAAGCATAGCCGATCAAAATAGACTGCACACCCAGTTTAGAGGACAATCCTTTGGAATTTCATTGAAAGACAGAGGTGCAATTTTACCCGCAGGCCATACTGCAAATGCAGCCTATTGGTTTAATGGTGGAAATGAAGGAAAATTTATCACCAGCAGTTTTTACATGGAAAAACTTCCTAAATGGATTAAGGAGTTTAATAAAAACACTAACCAGTATTTTAGAATCTGGGATACACTAAAACCTATTGAGACCTATATTGAAAGTGGAAGCGACCTCAACAACTACGAAAATGGCTTTAAGGATAAAGAAACCGCTACATTTCCCTACGACCTGATGAGCTTGAAAGACACTAATGATAACTATGACATTCTGAAAGATACCCCATTTGGCAACGACATGTTAACAGATTTCGCCAAATCTTTGATTGAAAATGAAAACCTTGGACAAGATACAGACACCGATTTTTTAACAATTAGTTATTCCAGTACCGACTATATCGGTCATAATTTTGGCGTAAATTCAAAAGAAGTTCAGGATACATACGTCAGATTAGACCTTAATATTGCCAATTTAATATCCTTTTTAAACAAAAAAGTAGGTAAAAATAACTATACGCTCTTTTTAACTTCAGACCATGGTGCTGTTCATGTGCCGAGCTTTCTGCAAGACCACAACATCCCCTCGGGTTATTTTGACACCAAACAATTGCGACGAAATATTTTTAAATTTGTTAAAAATAAATTTGGAGACTCTAAGCTTGTTGAAGGCTTTTCTAGCAATGAAATATTCTTCGATTACAATGAACTTGAAAAACAGGATATAGAGGCAGATGATTTACAGGAAGCCCTATATTACCACTTGATGCAATACGACAACATAGACCGGGTTTATACCAGGGAAATGCTAGAGTTTACTAATGCTAGCAATAGTTTTGATAGTGCTGTAGAACATGGTTTCCACCCTAAACGAAGTGGAGATATACTCTATATTTTAGAACCCGCAGTCATTTCTTACCCCAAAAAAGGCTCAACTCACGGAAGCTATTTGAGTTATGATACACAGGCTCCATTATTATTATACGGCAAAGGCATAACGGCTAAACAGTCTTTTGAGCGCTACCACATCAAAGATATTGCACCAACAATTTCAGCATTACTAGGAATAGCTCAACCTAATGGAACGACAGGTACAATTATAATTGAAGCGCTGGATTGAAGTGGTTAGCACAAAATTTTGGTGTCTTAGAGTTTTTCTAAAATCTCGTTTCTTTCGGTAGTTTTAAATGAAAGATTTCTATTATTCATTGTACTGAGGAGGATTTTGGCTTTCTCGTAATGATCTAATTTAAGCTCTGCAAGTGCATGAAACCAAAGCACTTCAGCGGAAAATTCAAAATCTACAGAACCTAATTTTTCAAATTCTTTACTAGCCTCAGCGAATTTATCTTGATTGAGCTTCGAAAGCGCGTAATAAAATCTAAGATTTGGATCTTCTTCTACATCTAAGAGCGCTTTAAATCCACGTTCTGCCTTTTCATATGCACTATTTTCATAATATTGAAATGTCGTCGTTGAATTCTGTGAAGATCCTCTCACTACCGGCTGATAAACATTAGGATAAGGTTCGAAATACGTCTTATAAATATCTTGCTGAAAGAAATTGAAATATACGCTGCTACCTAACAAAACCACAAAAATGGCGGCGATTGAATAAAGCACTGGCTTTGAAATAAACCGTTTTTTTGATGATTTCTGAGCTTCATGCGCTTTAAGTTTAGCTTTCAGACGCTGAGCTTCATTAATTTTAAAAGCATTGAAAACAGATTTGTGTTCATCAAATTCTTTTTTTAAGTTTTTATCTTCTTTTAATTGTTTTTCAAAGTCCTTCCTTTCATCAGAACGCATTCTGTTGTGCAGATAATCTTGTATGTGCTGGTTGGTATTCATTTTATGCATTACACAATTCTTTCAGTTTTTTTAAACATCTGGATTTATGGCTTTTTACTGTGTTTTGATCTTTATAATCGGTTTGGTCAACGATGTCTTTTATACTTAAACCGCGATAATAAAATAGCTTCAAAATATGTTGACAACTCTCTGATATTAAACTTAAATTTTTAGCTAAAGTTTGTTCATATATATTCGGTGTATCTTCAATTTCAAAATTTTTACTTTCGACTTTCAAGTTTTTAATATTGTTATTATGTATCTGACTTTTTTTGAAATAATCATAAACTTTATGTTTTCCAATTCCAAACACATAGGTCTTTAAACTACTGTGTTCTAAAGTTAAATGCTCTACATATATTTTTTGATAAATCACTATAATACAATCCTGATAAATATCCAATATACTTTCTTCGTTGATATCGTATTTTTTAAAAAAATTTAAAAATTCAGCTCTATATAAATCATAAACTTCAATTAGTGCAGCTTCATCACCACGCAAGAGCCTTTCATAAAAGTTTTCTAAACCTCTCTTTTTCATTTGGTCTTTTATAATCCAATAAGGTTAACAACATTAGGTAAAAAATATGAAAAACACATTTTTTTTTATAAATCTGTTAACCTTTCTAAATTCTTTTCTACCAAAGGTAAATCTATAAATCTGTTATCATGAAAAAATGTACAATAATTTTGAGTTTTGGGTTTATTTTGTTTGGCCTGCATTCAGGTCATGCCCAGTTTCTGAAAAAATTAAAGGACAAAGTCAACAAAAAAGTTGATCAGGTTGAGCGACGTATCGAAAACAAAGTTGAAAATAAAGTTGATCAGAAAATAGACAAAGCGCTGGACGGCACCATTGACGGTCTCTTCGAGAAAAGTGAAAATTCACCCGGATATTCTGAAAATTCTAACGCCAATAAAGACCAGAATGCAGAAAATAAAACCTATTCCGGCACGGTAAGTTTTGAACATGGGCAGAAATACGGCAGTATTCAAATCAATTCTTTGGATAATCTAAAAATTGAAAGAACAAATCAGGGCTACAATTTTTACGGCAGTTGGTTTTCACACGAAGTAGATGTCTTTGACGGGTATAAACTGGAAATTACAACGGATGAAAATCTGGAATTGGGTCAGACCTACACCTTTAATATTTCCAAAAATGCTGTTTTGAGATTAGGTTACGATCCTGAGTTACCTGCGACTAAAGGTAATGCAAACTTCAAACGTGGTATTTCAGATGAATATCAAAACCTGGAGCTATCCTCCGGATTGGTAAAAGTCAAAATAAATAACGACAAGTCCTTTGAAATTGATTTTTCCGGGCAGGCAGAGTTCGTTAAAAGAACCAGAACAGGCAATGATGTGCAGGAATCCAAATACACTGCTTCTGTGATGGGGAATGTTCAGGGAAAAGATCCTCAGTTTTTAGATAATAAAACCATCACTAAAAAATCTAACAATTCAACTCGCACAGCTTCTACACCGGCAAAAAACTCATCCAGAACATCAGCACAAGCTCAAGATATGTATGTCTTTAGTTACGAAACGGTGTTAGAAATGATTGCACCCGGTCAAGACAGGAAATATAAAATGTCTTATCTGCTTAATCCTGATGCAAAGTATATTGGCATGAAAGCCGATATGAGCGAATACAGCGGAGGCGAAATGGGTGGTGAGTCGGTTATAGTAATGGACGGCGACGACACTTTCGTTTTTGTAAATACATCAGGTATGAAAATACAGATGTCCAGCAGTGCCATGGGCAATCAACAACAGCAAATACCAACAGACCAAATGGAAAATTACGACTATTCAAACTTGAATAAGACCGGTAATACCAAAACTATTTTGGGATATACCTGTTACGAATACGTGATGTCTGATAATCAAAATTCTATCCAAATGTGGGTTGCGCCGGATTTGGTCGTTCCTAACTGGTTTATGAATAATCAAGATGTTATTCAGGGTCATATTCTGGAGTACAGCGTAGATTCTCCTGATGGTCAAATTACCATGACCACATTAGAAATAAAAGATAACATCAACAAGACTATTAATCCTAGTGAATATAGAAAAATGTTTTAATGTTGAAAGAGATGAAAATTTCATATATAATTACACTAATTTGTTTGATGATATCTGTATGTGGCTATTGTCAAATTGAAAAAGTAGAAACTTTTATTCCCGGAACCAAGATCACTTACTATACCAATGCCTGTGGCACGACAATCCCGGAAGCTGATAATAAATTGACATTTTGTGATGAAGCCAATAATTTGGGCGTTGTTGAAGCCAGTTTTGGTTTAAATGCTGATGCAGTAGAAAAAACTATACCCAATTATTATAATAATGATGAAGTTTATTTAACAGACGAAGGTTTTTCTATCCATAAAGAAGATGGTTCCTGGTTTAATATCCCCAAATTTGCTATTCCTACATCAAATCTGTCATTCACAATTTCATCAGAAGATGCCATAATAACCCCAGATGGTAAGCTTTTATTTGGAGATTCTAATGGTGCCACTAGTAATCTCATCTATTTTGATTTTAATACACTTGAGTTTGATTTTTTTAATATTTCAAATGACTACGATGCAAGAAAATTTGTACATGATTCCTCAAGCAATATCACGTACGTTATTGCAAAATCTTTTTCTGACATGAGGTTGTTTAGCGTAGACGGGGATAATTTTACCGATGAAGGTGCCATTTCTAACTTACCTACCAGCGATTTTAGCTGGAATTATGTTAGCCTTTCTGATGGGTTTATATATGCCGGCGGTAATGATACTTTATACAAAATAGAGATTTCGAACGCAAATAATGTTAGCATTTACAATCAAAACAGCCTACCCTATGCAGGCATAACCGGTATAGACACAGATGAAAGTGATAATGTTTGGATTAGCTTTAATGATTTTTTCGTCAACGATGGAGCCATCGCCAAACTTGATACAGACACCGATATTTTTGAAACTTATACCTTGAGCCATTCTTCAGGAACAAATTATAGATTTAAGGGAATAGCTGTTTCTCCAGACGGAAAGATATGGACTTCTTCAGAGACTTTTACTGAAGAAATAATAGTCTCATTTTCTCCAGATGATGGAGATGTTTGGGAAATATTTCCAACTCAGGATTTTACTAATTTGGGTATCCCAATTGATAATATACCAAATTCTATTCATAGTTTTAATCAAACCACATATTTCACTTTCGGCCAGCCCAGTGATTATAAAATTCTAAAAAATAATGATGGAATTTGGTCTGGTGTAACCGACAGAACCCCCGGAAATATATCAATTAATGATGTAGAATCCTTTGGTGTACCGCACGAACTAGTCCCTGCTAAAGATGGAGGCATATGGTCTTACAATAAAGACAAGGCTACACTATTCAAACTTGAAGGTAATGATATAAAAACAACTAATACCTTTACCATTCAGAGCAATTTAACAGGAGATGAACGCTTTATTATCGACGTAGACGGAAAACCAACCAGCGTGTTCGGTGCTACCTCAAGAATTATCAAACTAAATGAACCTATTGTTGAGGAAGGCTCACCCCTAGGTTATAGTCCCCGAAGTATAACATCATTCGAAGACAAGTTATGGATAAGAGATCAATTTTCTACATTACATGTCATCCTAGAAGATAATGAAATAGTAAATTACAACCTTACAAATTACGAAAATAGCCAAATAACGGCGGATAGCAGTGGCAATATTATTTATTCTAAAATAGATGCCGATAATAATGAGTTTGTAATGTATCAATACGATGTGGTAAATGACGTAGAAAATACCTTTAACTACACCTATGATCCCAATGCTCAATTTCCAATAAATAGTGATATAATTCAAATTAGTTTATCAAATAATAAAATGGTGTTTCTATATGAAGAGACTATGTTTTTATTTAATAACGGAACAATTTCTGAGATACCTTTCGATAGTTTAGGTTTCGATTCCAGTGCTACTGTAAGAAGTGCCGTGGCAGATGAATTAGGAAATTTAATAATGATGATAGACAATAATCTAGTTCGTATTCTCGACCCATTTGGAAGTATTAATGTTGAAAGTTATCAGATTTCAGGTTCTAGCAATAACTTATTTCCTGAGACATCGTTTTATCCATTTGAAATTGCACTGGATACTGAAGGAACCATATGGTTTCAGGGTTTTGATTCATGGACAAAGGTATATTTAGCCAATGCTAATCCATCTTCTCCGTTTTTTGAAAATTCAAGAATTAAGGGCACTGTGTATTACGATAAAAATAACAACGATGCCTTCGATGCCGGTGAAGAAGCTGTTAACCAAAGAATGGCTATTAACAAAGATGGTGAACAATCTGTAAGATATTCTTTTACTGACGAAAATGGTAATTTTCAATTTTTATATCAAGGCACAGGTGACTACACGGTATCTACCTTAGCAAGCGATCCTTACAAAATAAGCGATAGTCCATTTTTAAACCTAAATGTATCCGATTTAGATACAGATACAGATTTGGGGCTTATCCAATTAGAAATAAATACTATTGAATCTTTGCTGGTTAAATCTTCTGAAAAACTTGGTGCATACGGTTTCGATAGAGCCGGTTTTACTAACACTTTCACGACAGCAATTGGTAATATTTCTAATACCAAAACATTTACAAATTTAGATTTGCAGTTCTTATACCAAGTTGAAGATGAATTTAGTGGTGCTGTACTACCACAAATAAATGAGGTTATCATAAGCGAAGTTTTATCTAACAACGACACACCTGTTATTTTCAATACCCGAATAGAGCCCACAGGTCACCGCTGGAGTATTTCTGGAAATATTTCTGATTACACTGTAAACACCTTGACTATAACTCCAACGATAACGGAAAACGACGATAAAGTCACCGTAGATTTTAATATTTCCCAATTAGATCCAAATAGCATGATAGTCGTTGAAGTAAAAACCGATCTTTTCCCTCCGGAAGAAAATGGTACGGCCATAGAATATGGTCTATCCAGCATTAGCGGGGATAATATCGGAGAATTTGATGATCCAGCCACAGTGACCTTAATACCAAGGCAACAAGATGATTCAATACTTGGCTTTCCGGAAAATTTACCACCGGAAATAGACCCCTTAAATCCCGTGCCTCCGGCAAATCCCGACAAGCCTATCTTTGCACCCGATAGAAATCGTACAAGAATTTTAAGCTCTTACGATCCTAATGATAAATTGGTATCCCCCGGGTTACCCGATGTTCTTAATGAAGTAGACATTAATACTCCATTCCTTACCTATACCATAAGATTTGAAAATGAAGGTAATTTTTCTGCAAAAGATATTTATATTTTAGATGAGCTTGACGACAATATCGATTTTAATTCGATACAATTAATAGAGGCAAGTCATGATGTTGTTGTAGATCAATTGGAAATAGAGGGTAAAACCAATTTAAGGTTTTTCTTTGAAAATATCTTTTTAGATTATACAGCAAATGATCCTATTGCAAGTCAGGGTTACGTAAAATTTGCGGTAAGCCCTATAGATAATATTCAGGAAAACACAATTATTGAAAATACTGCTGCTATTTATTTTGATCAAAATCCACCAATCATCACTAACACAACTCAAAATAAATTTGTAATTATAAATCTTTCAAATCAGGATTTTTTAAATGGTGAGATAAACGTAAAAGCATATCCTAATCCCGTTTTAGACTACCTTAAACTAAATCTACCAAATCAAGGTGATTATAATGTAGAAATATTTGACCTTATGGGAAAACAAGTCTACAGTAATCAGTTTAAAAATACATCTAATATAAGCTTGTCTTTTAATGCTTACGATAGAGGCATTTACATTTTAAAATTAACCTATAACAATAAAAGCATTCCCATTAAAATCATAAAAAACTAAAACTATGAAAACCAAAAAAATAATTATCCTAAGCTTAATAACACTTTTTTTAACCTCCTGTCTAGGCGATAAAAAGAGCATAGATATTGAAGAAGCAAACGACACGACATCATTTGTCAATAAAGATTTTAAAGGCAATCTCATTGATTATGACGAGAATATGAGTGCTTGCAGCAAAATGACAAAAGCTGACTTGGCCAGTCTTTATAATGTTTCTGCGGATGATATTTACTGGATGGATTCTGCATCTAATGAACGCATGGAGTCCAATAAACCAACATGCAATTTTAGAGTCATGTTAGGCGAGAATGAATTTAATTATCTCATCGGTGGCATTACAGTAAACAGAGAAATTAAAAAAGATGAAATGATGGGGGAAATTGCCGAAGCCGCCGGCAGTGGTGAAAACTGGAAAGAAGCCTGGGCTTTGCAAAAATCTATGAGCAAGTCTGCAGAATGGGTTGAAGATACAGGATTAGCGGCAATGTGGAAACCTAAAAGAAGAGAACTGCACATAAAGTTTGAGGGTTACACTTTATACGTCATGGCACCTGGTGCTGCTTTTAATAAAAAGGAAAAAGCCAAAAACAGAGACTATAAAACAATTGCTTTGGAGATGGCGAGAAAAGCAGGTTTTATTAATTAAGAACGATGAAAATGCAAACTTTAAAATTAAAATTCTATCTAATAATCACTGCTCTTATTCTGGCATCTTGTGGTGGTGATCCTAAAAATTCATCTCAAGAAAACTCAAGTCCTTCAAATGATTATTCTTACGAAGAAGCAGTTGAAAGACAAGAGAAAAAACGAGCAGAAGCTGAAAAAATCACTAAAGACTTGTGCGATAATTTTCCAAAAGAAATGATACTTGAATACAATCCAGATGGCGAAAGAATAGAAGTCGAGCCAGTAGAACTTACACCCGGTAAATTAGACCACTGTAAAATTAAATTGTATTACGGTGACAAGGACTATAATTATTGGGAAGGTCGAGTGAGTGCATACGCGCCTAACATGCCCAAGCCTTTGGCACAGTATAAACCCTTTGGTGGCCAATACCTTAAAATTGAAGAATTTGGAGATAAAGCGGTTTATTTAAGCGCTACCTATCAACTATTGATTATGAAAGATGGTTTGGTCTACAATTTAGTACCTCCTAATGCCGGAAGCAGAACCTCCACTGGGAAAAAAACCAAGGAAATTACCATGGAATTGGCAAGACATTATAAACTCAATAACTAAAAACGAACAACAATTATGAAAACAACTATGAAAACTACAGTAAAAAACATCAAATCATTAGCAATTTTAGTATTAATCTTCGCATTCGCAAGCTGCGATGAAGTTGATGAGCTCACAAGAGTTGATTTTAATTCGACCCTTACCGAAGAAGTACAAGTAACACTTTCAGAAAACAACACTTCTCTAAGTGAAAGCCTAACTATTAACCTTGCTGATAATGATGACATCGAACCCTATTTAAACCAGATTGAATCTATCACCGTAACCTCAGCGTCTTACGTTATCAAAGATTATAACGGATTAGAAACAGCAACCGGGAGTATAACTGTAAACGCCAACTCAGAGGTGTTTGGACCTTTTCAGCATACGTTTTTTACCGATGACCAGAATGCTACGGGATTTAGTTTGGATGCTTCAAGGTTAAATGCGCTTAGCAATTCATTATCTTCTAATAACCAATTAAGTTTAGACGTAGATGGAACTCAGGACCCTGCACAAAATGCAAACTTTAGCATAGAATTTACAATGGAAGTTGAGGTAACTGCGCAGGCTTTGTAAATTTTTATCCTAGATTATTAATTCACCCAATCAACAGCCTAATTCACGTTAGGCTGTTTTTTAAGCCTTTTAAATATGCAGTAGCATTTTGTGGAATATATTTTTTATACAAATAGGTATTAAAGGCTATTGATTTCAAATTTATTTTTAATTTTATCGTACCAATTTCTAATGAATGAAGTACCTACACTTGATTTTGCTGATTTTTGTCATTCACCTGGCATCTCAATCTACTTTTGGTCGCATCGTACTGCAAGACACAATTTCACTTAAAGCAAGCGATAAAGCAGAACAACTGCTTAAATCTCGCAATTATAAAGAAGTACTCAAGTTTACCGATACCAAGTTAAAGCAATTGTTATCTGAACAATCGAAAGACAGTGCTGAAATATCCTGGCTGAGCTACTATAAATTTGAAGCCCTTTACCAATTTGATAATTATTATAAAAGCAAACAGGCCGCCGAACTGGGCATAAGCTATTGCAAACAAAATGAAGAAGGTATGCTAAAAAAAGCAGTGCTCTTTTACAAAAAAGCCTATGCAGAATCACAACTTATACTAAAAAAACAAAGCCAAAAGAGCATGCTGAAATCTGTCAGCCTGTTTTCAGAATTAGAAGTTCCCTATTATGATTATATCATTGGGGCTTATAATTTTATATCTCAAAATGAAGCTTATTACGGGAATCTTAAAGAAGCCCAAAGATACCTCAGATTATCGGAAAATATTTATAGAGAAAATAAGACCTTACTGGATAATACCAGAACTGATGCTGATGGCAATTATGATAGATATGACGTGATTCTGGCTTATAAAAATATCTATACGTTATACAGCCGAGGACAAACTAAAGCCGACAGTTTATATCTTTTAAACTACATGAAACGCTTAGACAGTCTTCACACAAGGCCGGACTTCAATGCAAAATACGAAAGCATTTATTTCACTACAGCACTTAACCATACCGGTACCTGGTATTTAGAAAAAAATAAGAATGATTCCGTATCTAAGTCGGACCTGTCTCAAGCGAACTTTTACATCGATAGATCCATCAAATTTGTAGAAGGTGATAATTATCCGGGGAATATTATCACTTTTAAATTTAATAAATGTAAAGCCTTGACTTTAGAAAACAAAGTTGATGAAGCCGATAGCCTAATCGCTGATTTACTAAAAGAATTACCAAAAAAAGACAAAAGAAAATCTGCTTTTTTAGCCCAGAAAGGGGTGATAAAAACAAAGAAGCAACAGAAGGACAGCGCATTAGTTGCATTTTTTCAAGCTATTAAAGCTGTACATTCGGGTAAAGACAGCCTCCAAAAAGACTTTAAGAATTTTGTGCCAAGTCAGGTTTTTGGGGAAACCAAACTGATCTATAAAATTGCTGAAAAACTAAGAAAGAATTACGAAAGCGAACCTGATATTCAAAAAAAACTGGCTCAGCTTTACTTTATAGCTTTTCTTCAATTTGAAAACAGTTATCTGGATACGACTTATAACAAGAAATATGATAGGCTTTTACGGCAAATTTTCAAAGGCATTTTAGACATGAAAATGAAGTACGGTTATAACGTTCTTGAAAACAAAGAGCTATTGAAGAGAACAGAGGTCATTCAAAATAAATTATCCTGGCAAAATTTTTACCAAAACAGATATTCAGATAATCTCGCAGCACTGGATTCTTTAAAGCCTGTGAAGCTTCAACTGAAAAGTGAAATAGCAACTGCCAAGCTTAATAATGAGGTCCGCAGCATAGATTCACTACAACAGGCCCTAAAGCTGTTAAATTTTAAGATTGAAAAAGAATTCCCAAATCTGGACATGCTAACCGCAGATGAATTTGATGTGAATACACTTCAAAACAGACTCAGGTCAAATCAACTTGCCATAAAGTATGTTATGCTGGAAAACCAAATCGCAATTTTCTGCATTTACAAAGATGATATTGAAGTGTCGATGAAAAACTGGACAGAAGTTGAAAAGACGACCTTCCAAAAATTTATTGAGGACAATAAAAATAAGGATTATGAGGAAAACCTGGCCGCGGAATTAGCGGGGATTCTTGTACCTGACATCAGACCGGGAATTGAGCAGATCACCATAAATCCTGATGGTGAATTATACCAGCTCGCTTTTGAAATTCTTAGGATCAACGGAGAATTTCTATTTCAAATCTACAACGTGGGATACACGTCAAGTCTGGCCTTAATTTATCCCAAGTTGAATGACAGATCAAATTCAAAACGCCACGAACTGGCTATTTATCTTCCAACCTATTCCGGAGAAGATTACGCTTCGGAATACAGAAGCGGTGCCTCTGTTTTAGAAGGCGCAAAAGCTGAAGCAGAAGAAATTTCTAAGCTCTTTACCTCGTCTATTTATTCCAGGCAGGATTTATCCAAAGAAGATTTCATCAGCACGTCAAAAGATGCCAAATTGATTCACCTGGCTATGCACGCCGAGGTGAATAATGACGAACCCGGCTTAAGCCGATTAATTTTTGACGACAGCCAAAATGACAACAACCTCTATCTTGAGGAAATTTATGGCTTGAACTTAAATTCTGACCTGGCTGTTCTTAGCGCATGTAATACCGGTGTTGGTAAGTCTAATGCCAACCAAAGCATGGAATCCTTTCAGCGGGCGTTCAGTTTTGCCGGTGTGCCGGCCACGGTGGCGAGTTTATGGCAGGTGCCAGACCAATCAACCAATCAAATCATGCAAAGGTTTTACCTCTACCTGAGTCAAGGTGATTCAAAATCTAAAGCCTTACAACAAGCCAAATTAGATTTTGTTGACAAATACGAGGGCACAAAACTGGCAAAACCATTTTATTGGGCCGGTTTTGTGGTTTATGGTACAAATCATCCTGTATCCAACTCAACGAATTATAGGATATGGCTTATTACAGGTTTAATTGTCTTTTTGGTTTTTCTAGTCTTCACTTATTATAGAAGAAAATCGCTTTCAGACTAGTTAATCACCGTACCTTTAGGAATCACAGCGCCTTTCTTTATCACTACAATTCCATCTTTAATGACATAGTCTTCGGTTTCGGTATGTTCCAAATGTGTACCGCCATTAATTCTCACATCATCCCCTATTCGGCAATTTTTATCAATAATAACGTTTTTCAAAAAACAGCGTTCGCCTACTCCCATGAGTACATCGATGTGCTGAGTTTCGACGTCTTCCAGAGATTCGTAATAGTCTGCACCCATCATATAACAATTGATGATTGTACTTTCCTTGCCTATTCTGGATCGAATACCAATGACTGAACGTTCAATTTTTGAAGCGTGAACCAGACAGCCTTCTGCAATAACAGTTTTATCACAAGCCGTTCCGGAAATTTTTGAGGTTGGCAAAATCCTGGCATTGGTATAAATGCGTCGCATATTGTCATACAAATTGAATTTTGGAATATTATCCGTAAGTCCAATATTGGCTTCAAAGAAACTGTCTATATTTCCTATATCTGTCCAGTAGCCTTCAAATTGATAGCCCAATGTGTAGTGTTTTTCAATGGCATCCGGAATAATCTCTTTGCCAAAATCAACTTTATTAGGTTCATTCATCAAATCGATAAGCAAATCTTTGTTGAAGACGTAAATACCCATAGACGCCAGATAATGTCTACCTTCTTTTTGCATCTCTTCAGACACCGGTGATTCCCAGCCTTGAAGCTGTTCGGAATTTGGTTTTTCTGTAAAACTAGAGATAAAGCTGTTGTCGTCCGTTTTTAAAATTCCGAAGGAGGTGGCTTCCTTAGCATTTACCGGTTGGGTGGCTACGGTGATTTCGGCACCACTTTTTTCATGGGCTTCAATCATTTCATTAAAGTCCATTTGATACAATTGATCACCGGAAAGCACAAGCACATATTCAAAGTCATGCCTCAGCAAATGGTGCATGCTTTGTCTAACCGCATCGGCTGTACCCTGATACCAGTCTTTACTTTTTTGGGTTTGTTCTGCAGCAAGAACATCTACAAAAGCTGAGCTGAAAAAACTGAAATGGTAAGTGTTTTTGATATGTTGGTTTAGAGAAGCCGAATTAAACTGCGTTAACACGTACATGCGTTTAATGTCTGAGTTAATACAGTTAGAAATTGGAATATCTACCAAACGGTATTTTCCCGCAATAGGTACAGCCGGTTTTGAACGTTGGTCTGTAAGTGGATATAAGCGTGAGCCCTGTCCTCCTCCTAAAATTATACTTATAACGCTGTTGTTAATCATGTTGTTTTGAAATTAAAGATTCGTATATAGTCTTAGTTTGATTGGCTATAGCCTTCCAGTCGAAAAAGTCTTCAACGCGTCGGCGACCGTTCTTGGCTATTTTCTGTTGTAATGTTTTATCGTTTATCACGGTATTGATGCCTTCTGCCAGGTCTTTTGAAAATTGTTCAGGATCAATCGGCTCGAAAGGTGCTTCGGTTTGTTGCTCAACGGGAATTAAAAAGCCCGTTTCATTGGGAAGCACCACTTCTTTTATCCCACCAACTGCACTCGCAACCACCGCGGTTTCACAGGCCATGGCTTCAATGTTAATGATGCCAAAAGGTTCGTAGATGGAAGGGCAGCAAAACACATTAGCGTGAGAATACAATTGAATAACATCTGCTTTATCCAGCATTTTGTCTATCCAAAAAATATTGTCCCGGTCTTTTTTGGCCGCCGCTACAGCATCTTCCATTTCTTTGGCAATATCTTTGGTATCCGGCGCACCGGCACAAAGTACAATTTGTGTGTCTTTGTCAATATGTTTAATGGCGTTTACTAAATGAATAATACCTTTCTGACGTGTGATGCGGCCAACAAACAAAACAAAAGGTTTGTTCTTGTCAATGCCATAGGTATCTAAAACCGAGGTGCTTTCCACTTTTTTATATTGATCTAAATTGATCCCGTTATAAACCACTTCTATTTTCTCTTCATCGACATTAAAGTGTTTTAAGACATCTTCTTTGGTTTCTTTTGAAACGGCTATTACAGCATCGGCCATTTCTATTGCTGTCTTTTCAACCCAGGACGAGGCATCATAACCTCGACCGAGCTGTTCGCGTTTCCAGGGACGAAGCGGTTCCAGCGAATGTGTAGTCACTACCAATGGAATGCCATAACAGAGTTTTGCCATGATCCCCGCAAAATGCGAATACCAGGTGTGGCAGTGCACTACGTCGGCATCAGTGGGTTCGGCATTCATTTGAAGTCCGGTGCTCAAGGTTTTGAAAACCCCTTTCAGTTTATCATCAGAATTTGAAAATATCCCATCGTCAAACGGAAAGCCTTTTACACGAAGATTATCCTCTTCAACATCCTGATCGCCGAATGAACGCACCTCAATTGGCATTAGTTTAGATAGTTCCTCGGCAAGGTATTCTACGTGTACACCAGCGCCGCCATAGACGTAAGGTGGAAATTCTCGGGTTAAAAAAAGTGCCTTCAAAATTTTTATAAATTATTTAATATACCATCAAAAATAACAAACTTTAATGAGGAATACGGCGGGTTGAAGTTTAAAATATTGTAAATCTAAGCGGTTCTATATGACCGAAAAGTTTTCAGAACCTTACAAGTTTGGTGCTTCCCTGACCTAAAGGTCTTCTCATGAGTTCAGTAGCTTAACAATTTAAGTGTTTTTGATTACAAAAATCTTTCGGGTTAAACCTAATTTTAATCTAATATATCAACCGCATTGCCCTGACGTAAATCTTGAATCCATTGGTTCAAAGTCGTGCCGTTGATTGTCTGGTCAAATTCTGAGTCACTAAGAAATACGTGTGATGTCCCGTTTTTGTAGAATACCTTCCAGTTATTGAGTTGACTCAGCAAATTATCCTGAAGATCAATTAATCCGTTTTTAAACTCGATACCACTAATTGGTCCCGCTGGTGGATAAGCACAATCATCCTGACCAAATCCATAAAAGAAGGTATTAGTCCCGTCTTCATAATAACTCAAAAAGCCAAAATTGTCTTCAGGATATTTTATAGATGAATATTCATACACCTTTTGAATATTGTAATCGTAATCATTTTGAACAACCGTATTGAGGTCTGCAGGCAGACTGGCGGTCAAATTCCAAAGAGACTCCCATTGGTTGACCAAACAAGGCGTCAGTAAATTTTCATCTAAAAACAATTGACCCGCATCGACAATTGCAGTGGTAGGAACACCAGAGGCAAGAATAGTTTTCAATTGAAAATAATTGGGCATCACCCCAAAACCACCCGCACTTGAGCCTGCGAATACAATTTCAGACAATCCTCCATTATTATCAAAGTAAGTTTTGAGGTCGTTGAGAATGACCGAGATGTTATTACGGCCTACCATCGCCTGTCCGTCCGGGCCGCCATTAGGAACCTCAGCTGATGCATTATTACCGGAATGTACGTCACCGGTAGCATAAGGCACAAATATAAAATTCCATCCAGCAAATTGGTTTTCAGGATTGATGCGATTCAAAATCAGAGAGTTTTCGCTTTCAATTCTATCGTAAAAATTGTCTTCACCAAAACTGTTTAAATTGAAAGCACAGGTCAATTCATTAAAACAAGCACCACCGCCATCAAGGAAAATAAACAGTTTATCAGAATCGGGGTTTAATAAGGCTCCGTAACCCATATCGTCTCCATTTCTGGATTTCATATCTTCTCGTGGTACCCAAGTGATAGTATTAGGAGTATTGGTTGCTACCTCTTGCAGGCTAAGTTCATCGTTTTCTGGCGGAGCAACGGTATCACCATCACTACAAGCGACAAACAAATAACTGAAACAAAGAAGAATTAATATTTTTTTCATTCTATGATTATAAATAGGTTATACATGTATGGGTGTAATTTTATCTTCAGGTAAATGTAAGCTTAATAAATTAATTTAAAGTCTCTATAATATTTATTACCAATTCACTATGAATTTATTTTAAGTTTGCCAAATTAGTCTTTAACAGACCTCACAGGTTTTCAAAACCTGTGAGGTCTAAATTTTTAAGCTTGTTTAATTCGATGACAATTATATCTCAATGATTACACATATAATTTTGGGATTTTCGCATCTGGTAAATCTAAGCTTAATACTATATTTTTGAATTCTTTGTATGATTCTTCTTCTATCAAATCCGCATTAACTTTAAGTTTATCATTTTCGGTTTTCAAAATAAAATTGAGATAAGTCTTTTCAACTTCAACAATATCTTCAAGCTTGAGTTTTTTGTTCCACCCACCGTAGAGAAAATTTTTCTGGATGGTATTGTTTTCAAGCTTTAGATATTGGTTTTTTAGGTCGTAAAAAAAATGAAATAAATATAAGACTCCACATGCGATATAAATATATTCAAATACATTGAGTTCTTCATCTAAAATAAAATCTACTGTCCATAAAGAAAACCAAATAGACCCTAATAGCAAGTTAGGGTATAGTTTCTTTTTCTTGAATTTTATTTTTGTCATCATGTTTTATTTAAAAGTTTTCAGCTTTTCAAATTGTAGTCAGCCATTATGCCTCTTTGAAATTAAACCCTAAAGGTCTTTAGAGACCTTTTAGGTTTAATGAAAAAAGTCCCTCCCCCGGAGGGATTTAGGGAGGCTTTTTCCTAATGCGCCTCCAACCAATTTTGCCCTGTTCCTACCTCAACATCTAATGGTACTTTCAACTTGTAGGCACTTTCCATTTCAGACTGAATTAGGGGTTTTAATTCTTCTAATTCTTCATTATGGATGTCAAATATCAGTTCATCGTGAATTTGCAACAACATTTTAGATTTATAGCGGCCTTCTTTTAGTTTTTTATGGATATTGATCATCGCCACTTTAATGATATCGGCCGCACTACCCTGAATTGGAGCATTCACCGCATTACGTTCAGCACCGCTGCGTACCATTCCATTAGAGGCATTGATGTCTTTGAGGTAACGCCGTCTACCCATGACGGTTTTGACGTATTCATTCTCCCGGGCAAATTCAATTTGGTCATCCATATAAGCTCTCAGCTTTGGATAGGTCTTGTAATAGGTTTCTATCAATTCCTTAGATTCTGAACGGCTCAGGTCAGTTTGGTTACTCAGTCCAAAGGCCGAAACCCCGTAAATGATTCCAAAATTTACGGTTTTGGCCTGGCTACGCTGTTCGCGGGTGACCTCATCCAGGGCCACATCAAATATTTTTGAAGCTGTCGACGCGTGAATATCCTCTCCATCCTGAAAAGCCTTGATCATGGTTTCTTCATCGCTTAAGGCCGCTATAATTCTCAACTCTATTTGAGAATAATCCGCAGCCAGTAAGGTATAATTTTCATCTCTGGCCACAAAGGCTTTCCTCACTTGGCGACCGCGTTCTGTGCGAATTGGAATATTCTGTAGGTTAGGGTTGGTAGAACTCAATCGACCTGTGGCAGCAACCGTCTGCATAAATTCAGTGTGAATTCTACCTGTTTTTTTATGTATTTGTTTAGGTAAAGCGTCCACGTAGGTGTTCTGAAGTTTGGTGAGTCCTCGCCAGTCTAAAACGTCCTGTGCAATCTGATGTTCTTTGGCGTGAAAGGACAATACCTCTTCAGCAGTTGAATATTGACCGGACTTGGTTTTCTTGGGTTTCTTGGCAATTTGAAGTTTGCCAAATAAAATTTCACCCAATTGTTTTGGCGAACCGATGTTGAATTCCTCTCCTGCTTTTTCATAAATTGACTTCTCCAAATTTTCAATATCCTTGTCTAAGGAGTTTGAAATGTCTTTTAAAACAGACTCGTCAACATTTATGCCCTCAGTCTCCATATCTGCCAATACTTGCAATAACGGTATTTCAAGCTTATGAAACAGATGTTCGTTATGAGCTTCTTTGATTTCTTCTTCAAAAAACTGTTTGAGCTGAAACGTAATATCAGCATCTTCTACGGCATATTCAGTAATTTTTTCGAGTTCTACATCTCGCATAGACCCTTGGTTCTTTCCTTTTTTTCCTATAAGTTCTTCGATTGGTAAGGGAGAATAATTCAAATAAGTCTCAGCCAGTACATCCATATTATGCCGCATATCCGGGTTAATGATGTAATGCGCTAGCATGGTAT
>Ga0209931_1000472_pt1 | contig 24334 bp, 15 predicted proteins | sample SalPonR1_B_D1_MG_FD_185697 | JGI IMG/M metagenome (GOLD analysis project Ga0209931, IMG submission 185697) | Salt pond soil microbial communities from South San Francisco under conditions of wetland restoration - Salt Pond MetaG R1_B_D1_MG... ...
CAGCAAACTATCAGTTTATTCAAATATTATTATTACTAAACTCCCTATTGATTTACTTTCATTAGACACAATGTTCGACTCCTCCGGAGTCGCTATTACAAAGAGATTCTTTTTTTATAAATGTTCAAACCCGCCGGGTTTGTCTTCTTCTAATTCTTATAATACTTCAAGATAATAATCGTATGCCGAATCAGAGCTGAGTTTAGTGAAGCGGGAATCGTATGCTTATTCATTTTAAATAAATATAACGCTGCAAACCTTCAAAAGGTTGAATAATTACCTTAAATCCGCCAAGCCGCTAGAGCGGCTTGGCGAATTGTTATAAAGATGAAATTACTCATATCGCAACGATTCCGTCGGATTTTTTCTGGCGGTTTTAAACGATTGTACCGTAATGGTTAACGATGCAATTACCAAGGCAATCATTAAAGCCGAAACAAAAAACCAGATATTTAATTCGATACGGTAAGCAAAATTCTCCAGCCAGTTTTTCATAAAAAAGTATGATGCCGGAATTCCTATCAGCGAGGATATGAATACCCATTTCAGAATATCTCGGTTAAACAACATAAGAATTAGCCGTACATTAGAACCTAAGGCTTTTCGTATTCCAATTTCTTTCGTTCGCCGGGCAACCACAAAAGACGTTAATGCTAACAGCCCCAAAACGGAAATAATGATTGCCAGCAATGAAGCAACAAAAATCAGTTGATTCGATTTTTCTTCACTTCGGTACATTTGGGCAAATTGCTCGTCAAGGAAAGTATAATTTTGCATATAATCAGGGTCAAAATTCTTAAATACAATTTGTGCATATTTTAATCCTTGCTGAATTCGTCCCGCTTTAAGTTTTATACTAATGATATGAAAACCGTCCCAATAATGACTAAACACCAATGGTTCAATTTCGGTATGCAGCGATGCATAATGGAAATCTTTGATAATCCCTTTTATTCTGCCTCTGTGTAGCCAAACAATGATTTCTTTCTCAATCGGGTCATCCAGATTAAGCAACCTTGCAGCCGCTTCATTTAATATAAAAGTGGCACTGTCGCTGGATAATTTATCCGAAAAATCTGACCCTTCAATCATTTCAAAACCCATGGTTTTAACATAATCATCTTGTACGCGATTTTCTTTCACTGGGATTGCTTCTTCCAGAGGCCATTCCGGAAGGCGAATATTCATTCCGCTCCTGCCCCGCCCCGGTACCGATTGGGAAGCAGTAACCGAAACCACATCAGGACTAGAGAGTAATTTATTTTTTATCGACTCATAATTCGATTGTATTTTCCCGGATAAATTAGAGAAATAGACAATCTGCTCTTTATCAAAACCTAACCGTTTATTTTTCATATAATTTACCTGCGAGTACAAAACAAATAATGCCGAGATCAATGCTATGGCAATGGAAAACTGAATTACCACCAATAAAACATTCAGGGTTTTATTTTTTCGTTGACCGGTAAACGTTCCTTTTAGGATATCTACCGAGCTAAAGTGCGAAATATAAAGGGATGGATAAATTCCTGATAGGACACCCACTAAAAAAGAAATGGAGAAAAACAATAATACCAGGTAAAAATCATCGATATATGAAAGCTCAATTTTACGGCTTACCAAATTGCTAAATCCCGGTAAAAATGATTCTACCATCAACATAGCAATTAAAAAAGAGATGAAAGCGATTATTATCGACTCTCCTATAAACTGTTGAACTAAAGAGTTTTTGGAAGCACCACTCACTTTTCGTATTCCAACTTCTTTTGCCCTGGTCTCTGATTTTGAAGTAAACAGGTTTACATAATTAAATACCGCTATGATTAAAATAAAAGCAGCTAAAATGGAAAAAATATAAATGTACTCCATACTTCCCAATTCAGCATACTCATAGCTCAACCTTCCCGAATGCAGGTGTATTTCGGTCAATGGTTGCAATTCATGCGTATATTCAATCTTATACGCTTTAAACATTTCGTTTACATAATCAGAAGCTACTTTTTCGATTTTATGTTTAATATCAGCTGTGATGGATTGATTAAATTTCACATAAACATGAAAATTATTTCCTTGTTGCTTCATGTATGCTTCGTCGCCAGTATTTATAGATACCAGTACATCAAACTTGAAGTGTGTATTTTCAGGGATATTTTCCATGACCGCTTTTACCGTCATAGCAGCCCCGTAAACATGAATGGGCTCGCCAACAACATTGGTACGACCATAAATATTTTCGGCTGATTCTTTGGTTAAAACAACCGAATTGGGCTCAACCAATGCGTTTTCCAAATCACCCGCAACCGATTTAAAAGAAAAAACACGAAAGAAACACGAATCGGCCAGTACCCTGGTATAAAAACCTTTCGATTCATTTTTTACTTTTACTTCATTTTCAACAAAAGATGACAAACGGGTTGAATATTTTACTTCAGGAACCTCGTCCATAACAACGTTGGGTATTTCATACAGCGTTATAGGCATATGCAATTCTTTATCCCAACTCCTGGTTGAATGAGATAAAACCCTGAAGATTTTCTTCTGCTCGTCAAAATACTTATCGTAACTTAGCTCAAATCGAACGTACAGGAATAAAAGAATGGTAGCTGCCAGCCCTGCCGACAAACCAACAATATTTATCAGCGAATAAATTTTATTCCTGGTTAAATTTCGTAAGGCAACTTTGATATAATTTTTTATCATTGTGTTTAGTTTTTATTCATATTTTAAAGCTAAAACAGGATTTAAATCGGATGATTTTTTTACCTGTAACAACAAACTTATCATAGCAAGGAACACACCGGCTAAGGCAGGCATTAAAAACATTGTAAAATTCAACGATATTTTATAGGGAAAATTAACGAGCCACTCTTGAATTAAAAAGAAAGAAACCACCCAACCAATAAAAATAGCAATTAATAACCAACCTAATATCTGTTTATACAGTAAAAAGAAAATATTTTCCCATGTTGCCCCAAATACTTTATTTATAGCAATAAATTTTATTTTCTTATTAATGGTTAAAGAAAGCAGGGCATATAATCCAATGATTGACAAAACAACTGCCAATACAGACGCAATCTTTATCATCGTTAATATATTTTCTTCAGTACGATACATTTTCTTAAAGTATTCGCCCATAAAAATATAGTCTGGTTGATATTCCGAATCGAAATCCTGCAAAGTGTTAATAATATAATGGATACTTTTTTCTTTATAATTTTCATCTATGCGAATCCCCAAACAAAATTTCAAGTCAAGATAAGTACTTAGAACCAAAGGTTCAATTCTATTTTTCATAGATGCAAAATGATAATCTTTCATTACGCCTATAATGAAACACTTATGCCTCCATAAATAGACCTCTTTTCCCACAGGATTTTTAAGACCCAATTTTTTGACTGCCGTTTCATTTATTATAATTCCCATTTCCGGATGTGGTGTTGTAAAATCATGGCCGGCAATCAGCGGTATTTGATAAGTATTCATAAAACCCGGTTGAACTCTGTTTTCGTGTGTGTCAAAAGCTTCAGATTCATCTTGCGAAGGCAGTCTTAAGCTCATTGGGCTTCTTAAAGAACCCGGAATGGACATCGATGCTGTAACATCTTTAATTGCTGGATTTTGTAACAATTGAGTTTTTATAGCATCATAACTCCCTTGAATTCTGGGAGTAAGCGAAAAGAAATTCACTACCGACTTTCGGTTAAAACCCAAATTTTTATTTTTCATATAATCGATTTGGGTATTAAATACATTAAGGGTTACTAACAATATAATAGTTATCGAAAATTGAAAAATCACTAATATTCTTCGTAAATGATCTTTCCGCTTGCCTGCAAAATCGATTTGTTGAAATAAACTCACAGGATTAAACCTGGAGATATAAAATGCAGGATACCATGCTGAGAGCACTCCAACAACAACAGTCAAAGCAAAATAAACAACGAGTAAAAAAGACTGCCTTATATAGGAAACATTCATTGGCTGACGAACCAAGTTGGAGAAATCTTGCAAAAAAGTTTCAACCAATAACATTCCCAGAAGAAAAGCAATAATGGTTAACATAACTGATTCTAAAATAAACTGAAAAACAATTTGTCGTTTTAATGAACCCAATACTTTTCGAATGCCTACTTCACGATAACGCTTTTCGAATTGGGAGGTCATGATACTCAGATAATTCAATATGGCAACAATAAAAATAAAGAGGGTAACCAGAGAAAAAATAAGAATATAAAACCGGTTTCCCAAATTAGCATAGTCACTGGAAAAATCTGATTTTAAATGAATCTCATCTATTCTTTGAAGTTCAATATCTACATTAACATGATGATAATTAATATTTACAAATTCAGCAATATAATTGGCTGTTCTATCCAATTCAAAATCATCCGGTTTGTTATTAAATTTTATATATGTAGGAAAATCTAATGCATTCGATTGCATAAGCCCTTTTGGTGCTGATTCGATAGTCATTATAATCTCCGGGCGTATATGTGAATTTGTAGGAAAATCAGGATAAACTCCGGTTACTTTATAATCAGTTTTGAAGATTTTAATAAATTGATTAATAGCAGGTTCATCTCCAAATAGTTTCTCCTTAATACTTTTTGATATTATTACTGTATATTTTTCATTCAACAAATCTTCTTTATTTCCGTCCATATTAATCGATAAAGTATTAATTATTGAATTATCGGCATATGCTCCACTAACAGTAAACTTTTCATCCACATCTTTAGATATCTCATAATAGGGATTGAAATCAAAAAATTTCCCTGCGTTATCAACATTAGGAAAAGCTTTCTTCACCCTAGAAGCTATTTCATAAACGGTGGTTGGATAGTTAAAAACAGAGTTCCCGGATTTATTTTTCGAAACTACCCGATAAATTTTTTGATAATCATCATTATAGGTATCAAAACTTAACTCATGAAAAATATAAGTTAATAGCATGATTACAGAAGCTAAGCCAATAGCTAAACCAATTAAATTAATGGCTGTATAGATTTTATAACGAACTAAATTTCTGAAAGCAATTTTTAAATAATTTCTAATCATTTTAGTCTAATTTTTTCGATCATAGCGCTAAATTCGTACCAAAACCACTAAACATTTAAATATCAGCAATATAAAAATATACACAACAAAAGATATGTTCGGTTTTGAAGCACTCCATCGTTCGTTTTTGAAGCAAAATATTTTAAAATTTCAACATTAAACTATACTTTTATAAAAAAGTAAAATAATATGCCACAAGAAAAAATTAATTGTTCTCTCCTTATTATTGATGATGATATTGACGTACTCACATCAGCTGAATTGTTTCTTGAAGAAAATTTTAAAACAGTACTTACTGCATCGGATCCCAAAAATATTATTCCCATTATAAAAAAGCAGGATATCGACATTGTTCTTCTGGATATGAACTTCCGCAAAGGACAGATGGACGGACACGAAGGGATTTTTTGGATGGATAATATTAAAAAACAAAATTCCGAAATCATCGTAGTTCTTATGACCGCTTTTGGCGATATCGAACTTGCAGTGAACGGCATTAAAAAAGGAGCCTTCGACTTTGTTTTAAAACCATGGAAAAATGCCCGATTACTTGCCACGCTGATTGCAGCTTCGCGATACAAAAAGAGTACAAAAGAATCCATAAAATTTAAAGAACAATCGAATACACTTAAACAGGATATCGATAAAAACTTCTCTGAAATCATTGGTAAATCTCCTGCCATTAAACAACTAAAAGAAACGCTGAAAAAAGTGGCCGAAACCGATGCCAATGTTCTATTGCTTGGAGAAAACGGAACCGGTAAAGAATTGGCTGCTCATGAATTACACAGGCTCTCACCCAGAAAAGACGAAGCATTTATTGCAGTTGACATGGGTGCTATTACCGAAACTTTATTCGAAAGTGAAATATTTGGACACACCCAGGGTGCATTTACCGACGCCAAAACCGATAAACCCGGCCGCTTTGAAATTGCTTCAGGGGGAACGCTCTTCCTTGATGAAATAGGGAATCTTTCTTACAGTCTACAAGCCAAGATTTTAACCGTTATTCAAAACCGTAAAATTGCCCGCGTAGGCTCTACCAAACAAAAACCTGTAGATGTTCGATTAATTTGTGCTACCAATATGCCGCTTAAGCAAATGATTGATAAAGGTACATTCAGACAGGATTTATTTTATCGTATCAATACCTTTGAAATTAATATCCCCCCTTTAAGAAAAAGAAAAGAAGATATCCCTGTGTTGGCAGAATATTTTTTGAAAAATTTTAACCAAAAATACAACAAACCCGAATTGAAATTTCATCCCAAGACAATAATTCATCTTAAAAAATACCAATGGCCGGGGAATATACGGGAGCTAAAGAATATTATCGAAAGGGTGGTTGTTTTATCGGATGGCAGGCAATTAGTCATTGACCAAAGTCTTTTTTCATCTTACGAAACGAATACAGAAAATATTAAAAACAACCTTAATCTCGAAGAAAACGAAAAACATATCATATTAAAAGCACTGAAAAAACATCAAGGCAATATTACAAAAGCGGCCAAAGAACTGGGGATCCAACGTAATGCACTATACAGAAGATTAGAAAAATATGGTTTATAAAAGATTCTCGATACTCGTTATTCTCAGAATCATGTTTATGCTCATAAATATGGTACTGATTTCCAATATCATCTTAAATCCTAACCGGTTATTTACGAGTATTGTTCTTATTTTGATTTTAATTGGACAAATAGCAGAACTATTGCACTATGTTAATAAAACCAACCGTACGTTAAGTAATTTTTTAGATGCCATAAAAGATAAAGATTTTTCGGATAGCCAGTATATCGAAATAGTCGACAAATCATTCAGTCAACTTAATCAATCGTTTAAAAATATTTCGCGCGCCATTTTTGATTCTAAAATTGAAAAAGAAGCGCAATACCACCTCTTAAATCTGATTATTGGCAAAGTCGATACTGGAATAATGCTCCTGGATAAGAACCAAAAAATTAACCTAATAAATGATGCAGCAAAAAACGCCCTAAAACTATCTCGATATAAAACTCTTGCTGATATTAAAATAGAAAATCCGGATTTATACCATTTCATTAAAGAGGAAAAAAAAGCGGCTAAAAAAATTATCGAAACATCGAAACGGCAACTGCTGGTTTTTGTTAATCCTATAAAATTAACAGGTGATAATTATACCCTAATAACATTTAATGATATAAAAGAAGAAATGGAGTTAAAAGAAATACAATCGTGGCAAAAATTACTGCGCACGTTAAGTCACGAAATCATGAACTCAGTAACACCCATATCCTCATTATCAGAAACCAGCTTATTTCAAATACAAAATAAAACCGGGAAGTTAAAGAATTTGTCTGAAATGAATAAGTTGTCACTTGAAAAAGTTCAAAAAGCTTTAGTTACTATTGAAAAACGTAGTTCAAATTTATACCATTTTGTAGATGATTTCAGAAAACTGGCCAAAATACCCATACCACAAAAAAATAAAATATTAGTCAATGAGCTGGTCGATTCGGTGGAACAATTAATGAAACCAGAGCTTTCCAGAAATAACATTATCTTAAAAAGTTCTATCTATCCTGAGGACCTTGAAATATATGCCGATATTAACCAGATAGAACAAGTGCTGATAAATATCGTTTTAAATGCTAAAGATGCCGTTCAGACAACTGAAAATCCAAAAATACAGATAAACAGCAAAAAATCCGGAGATAATATTTCCATTGAAATTATCGATAATGGAAACGGAATCCCTGACGAGCAAATGGATAAAATATTTATTCCTTTTTATACCACCAAAGAAAAAGGATCCGGAATTGGTTTAAGCCTTTCGCGTCAGATTATGCATTTGCATGGTGGTTCTATTTCGATACAATCAATGCCAGGCGTTGAGACAGTATTTACACTCGAATTTTAAACGAATTACCGGCTTCCGAAAGCAATCCGGAATATCAGGTTACTTATAATCCGCCTAGCCGATTGGAGCGGCTTGGCGAATGTAAACAACAAACCAAAACCTGAGAGAAATCAATGTTCAATCCACCAAAGAAATAAATTTGCTAAAATCGGGCTCTCCATGCAGGTTCATTAAAATCATCACATTTTCAGAGCCATCCTCAACCAACATTAACAATTCTGATTTTCGTTTATTTTTCTGATTAACGATCATTCTTACTTTATCTTTATGATCATAGACTGTCATTATTTCTTTAAACTGACCATTTCTAATTCCTTCATCAAGTAGTGCAAATTCATTATTCCTAAATCCTTTGTCTGAAACTACGATTTCCATTTTATCAATTTGCTGTAAAACTTCCCGCTCTTCATCTTCTAAATCACCATAGGCTAAGCCCATTTTAAAAATAAAACTGGGAATAACCATGGTAAATTCACTGTTCTGTCTTTGGTAGTCACGCACAACATCTTTTAATGTATTTTGTGCCATTAAGGCTGGTACAACAAAGATGAATAGAACCAAAACTGTAACTATTTTTTTCATATCAATAAATTTTAATTAACAAAAGTTTATCTAAAGACGATTGAATAATAAAATCGTTACAGGATAACGAAATAGATCCCATTGTTTTCTTGTAAGTTGCTTAATATCATATTATTATTTATGCTTGTAACGTAATGCATATAAAATCGTCTCAGTAGTATAAACCAAAAAAAGATATTATGAGAAAAAATAAACACATTCCATTTTCAATTTTAATAACATTATCATTTTTTTTAACAACTATAGCATTTACCCAGGAAAATAAGGTGATATTAAGTGGGAAAGTTACTGACTACGACGGAAACCCAATCGATAGTGCCATTGTTTTAATCAAGGATCATAATTTTAAGGATGTATATACAACTTTTTCAGATACAGAAGGAAATTATAGACTGACCGTAAAGAAAGGGACATATTATGGGTTAGCTTCTGTTAGAATGCAGGATTATGGAAAAACAAAACTGGAATTTTGGGCATGGAATCTAATGGTAGATGATACTATGAATTTGGATATTAAATATGACAAATTAGAAGTTTATGGTGTTAATGTATTCAGAGTTCAGGGAGCATACCCCGGTTATACCATATATTTCAGACCCATGGCATTAAGCAGATACTTCGAAGAAAATACTGACCAAAACAATCCTGATTTAGCTCCCAAAAAAGAAAATTTGGATGTTCAGGTATATATTAACGACGAACCTGTACAAATAAATCTTATTCAGCAAGTAAAAGAATTTGCAGGCAAAGACACGTTGAATGCTTACCTAATCCATACAGATTTAGGCAAAAATATGAATAACGGTAAAACAAAAATCCGAATTGTATTAAAAGATAAAAATTATGGTGATATAGGAGAAGCCTATTATTTTTTTAATAATTAAAAAATAAGCGATGAAGGAATTTCCCATTAAATACTAAATTATAAGCAAATCTTCTCAAAAATTTTACACATACTTCTGATTACTTTTTGTAACAGCAGTATGCATTTAACATACAGTTCCACATAGAATTAAAATAATTCATCTAAAACTTTTTTTAGAAAGTTCCTTCATAAAAATTTATCAAGATATTATTTGTAATTTTTTTTACAGATACAAGATCCACTTTCAATTAATATAATTTAATTTCCAACTGTAAACTTCATCTTAAAGATTAACCATATATCACTACCTATAAATCTTTCCTATTTAATGATAATAAATTCGTAAAAAAAATTGCTTGTCACCAAAAAGTGACTTATATTTATCACCAAATAGTGATATAATATTTTTAATATGACAAAAAAGGAAATTAACCAACGAAATAAAGAAAAGTCAAAACAGCGATTAATTGATGCTGTTGGCCACATTATAGTTAAAGAAGGCTTTAAAGGAATTGGAATAAATGCCATCTCAAAACAAGCAGGCTTAGATAAAGTATTAATATATCGGTACTTTGATAGTTTAGATGGCCTACTCCGAGCATTTGCGCGTCAGAAAGATTTTTATATTAACCTATCTGAAAACAAATTAAGTAAAATTGAAAGTGCTAAGAAAGAAGATATAAAAACCCTTATAACAGATGTTCTTATTGGACAATTCAGAGAACTTTTACACAATGCAGAACTACAGGAATTTATGTTATGGGAAATGCTTGAAAAAAATGAGTTAACCATAGCAATAGCAAAAGAAAGAGAAGAAAAAGGATTTTACCTAAGCAACAAGATTAAAGAAAAGATGGAGCTTAAAGAATCTGATTTAGATATAGATGCTATTGTTGCCGTGCTGGTTTCTGGTTTATATTACATCGCCCTCAGGTCGAGAACCATAGAAATCTTTAATGGTGTAGAATTAAACTCCAAAAAAGGATTGATTAGAATAGAGAAAGTAACAGAATCAATAATAAATAGCTTATTTACAATTAAATAATAATAGTAATGAAAACATTGGTAATAAACGGAAGTCCGAAAAAAAATGGAACAATCTCAATTCTATTAAAAAACATTGTTTCTGGAATACCACAACAAGAAAATATTGAATGGGTAAATGTTTATGATTTTAACATAAAACCTTGTGTAGGATGCATGAAATGCAGACAAGATGGAAAATGTTGCTTACCGAAGGATGACGGGCACACAATTGGCGAAAAAATAAAAAATGCTGATAACCTGATAATAGGTACACCAACCTATTGGGGAGATATGAGTTCACAACTAAAAGTTCTGTTGGAAAGAAATGTTCCTGTTTTTATAGGTAAAAATAAAAGAGGTTTACCTATTCCGATGCAAAAAGGAAAAAAAGCAATTATAGCAACATCGTGCACTACGCCTTATCCCTTTAACTTTATTCTTCCAGAAAGCCGGGGTGCAATTAATTCAGTTAAAAAAGTACTAAAATATGGAGGATATAAAATAACGGGAACAATTACAAAACCCGGTTCCAAGAGTAATCCGAAATTAAAACCAGGGATATTAAAAAAAGCACAAAAATCAGGTTCAAAATTACTGCAGAAAAAAAAATAAAATTTTGATTAATAAGTATTACTTCTTTCATTTTTCCGATTATATTCTTATTTTCACATCCATTTCAAACCTAAAGAAATCATGAAAAAAATATTATTTATTTTAAGTGCTATTTTATTAGTTGTAGGCTGTGCATCAAAACGTTATACAAAAAAAGCTACTAAATTTGAAGAAGCCGGATTATACGAAGATGCAGCCGAGTATTATTACCAGGCAGTAAAGAAAAAAGATTCGAATGTAGATGCCAAGTTGGGTTTACGAAAAACAGGACAAATAACACTGGATCGGAAACTGGCAGATTTTACCCAAGCATATAAGCAAACCGATTATAAAAAAGCAGTATACAACTACCTTGAAACCGAAAAATACTATAATAAAGTAAAACAAGTAAAAGTTGACCTTAATTTTCCAGAATATTACAAAGAATATTACGAAGAAGCCAAAGGCGATTATCTAAATAAAAAATATGCCGATGGAGTAGATAAACTAAATCGCGAAGATTTTAGTGCAGCATTAACTGTATTAAAGGAAATAAGAGGTATTGACGCCAATTACAAAGATGTAAATGATTTATATATTACTGCAAAATATGAACCCATGTATCGTGATGCAAATCAATATCTTGAGAATGGAATGTACAGAAAAGCATATTACACTTTCGAAACGATCATTAATGGAGCAGGAAATTACAAACAAGCAGTAGCTTTAAAAAACGAAGCACAGAAAAAAGGAACTATAAACATACTAGTTTCTGATATATCATATGCATCATATAATTATAGAGGGGTATCCAATAAAATAACTTCGGAGATTAAAAGTGAATTGAGTCGTTTAAACAATCCATTCTTAAAAATTATTGAGCCTTCATCATTGGATGTAAATCTATACGAAAATGGACAAATGAACATGCAAGCTGCAAATCTAGCTGGCATTCAAGCCGTATTAACTGGAGTTGTTAATTCTTCCACAGCAATCAACGGAGGAACAAAAAAAGAAGAAAAAAAAGGATATATTAAAGAAGTGACTAAAACAAAAAATGCAGAAGGTGAAGAAATTGAAAAGGTAAAATATTATAAAACTAAGTATTTGGAATATAAACAAAGCAATAAAGCAACATTATCTATGAGCTTTAAGCTTATATCAACCGAAGATAATACCGTTTTGGCATCTGATGTAATTAATAAAACGAATACAGATAATATGCATTATGCCGAATATAAAGGCGATAAAAACAAACTAATACCAGGCTACTGGAGATATAAAGACAGGGCTAGTAAAGAAGATATTCAACACGATAATAAAAACGACATTAATAAATTACAAAACCTTTTAAAAGCAAATAAAAATATTAAATCGGCACAAGAATTGTTGAATGAACTCATTGATCAATCGGTAAAAAATGTAACAAATACTATTGATAAATATAATCCTGAAAAATGATGAAAAACTTTTTGGTTATTTTTTCAGTACTTATCTTAAGTTCTTGTGCAACGAAAAAACAAGTTGCTGAATTTGAAGCATTACCTGACTGGGTAAAACAAAAACCAATTGTTTCCGGTTATTATGTTGGTATTGCTTCGGTAAAAAAAGTTGGAACATCGGCACAATATATTACACAAGCACGCAGGCAGGCACTTGCCGATTTAGCCGAAAGCGTATCTTCTAATGTGAGTTCAACATCCGTATTACATGCTATCGAAACCAAATATGGTTTTTCAGAGACTTACAATCAAAAAATACAAATCAGTACGGATGATTACCTGGAAGGGTTTGAAGCGGTAGATTTTTATGAAAACGAAGACGCATACTGGGTATATTATAAAATTGATAAGCGTACTTATCATGAAATGAAAGAAAAAAAGAAAAAAGAAGCCATTGCTACCGCACTGGCAAAATACCAATCGGGAATGGAGGAAGAGCAAAAAAACAAACCCAAAGAAGCCATCTCCTTCTACCTGCAAGGATTACAAGCCATAAAACAATACTTAAACGAAGAAAATCCTGCTACCTACAATAATCTGGATATTGATATTGGGAATGAACTTTTTTCTTCCATTAATGGAATACTAAATAACCTAAAAATTAAGTCCAAAAAGAATTCTGTAACTGTAAAGCGAAGAGAAAGTTTTAAGCATAATCTTGATTTTTTAATAACCTTTCATGGAAATCCTGTTCAAGGAATTCCCGTTACATTTTTATACACAGGTGGTTATTTAAAAAAAGACCATCAAAACTCAGATGCTAATGGAATTGTTCAGTTAGAACCTGAGCCTGTTTATTCAAAAAACGAAAAAGAACAAATTACAGCATCTATTGATTTAAAAGAACTGGCTCAACAATCGGTTGATGATCTTTTTATACGCGGACTCATCCAAAAACATTATATCAAACCTGCTATAGTGGATATCATTATAAAAGCTCCATCCATTGCAATTAATATGGATAAAAACAGTTGTACAGAAAAAAAGTGCACCAAAATTACCAGCACGTTTAATGAAAATATACGCCAGTTTGGATTTATAGGCGAATCAAAAAATAATGCTGATTATCTTTTAAAATTTAGTTTTGGCTACAGACAAGGAGAGCGTGCCGGAGGATTAATTGCGGTTTATATTTCGGGCGAATTAATCATCGAAGATAAATCAGGAAAAATAACCTGGACAAAACAAACAGAAAGTATTAAAGGTGTTGGTTATAGCATTGAAGAAGCAAAAAATAAAGCTTTCGATGAATTTTTAACTTCGTTAAACAGGAAATATTTTAAACAAGCCTTAGATGCTATAAAATAAAAAACAACCCACTTAATTTTCAATTCCGAAGGCCGATCTAAAGCTTGTGAGAATAGTTTAACTATAATTAATCTATCAAAATAAAATAATATTTATCCATTTATATAATCCTATCTCCCTTTCGTTTATTAATCGTGGATTGCTTCTATCGATATAAGTTTACTTTATAATATAGAAATGAGTAAAACCTATGGTTTCATTTTTTCACACATCTTTTAAACCAATGGGGCAAAATCAATTCTAAGAAGTATCTACTCAAAATCATTCATTATGAAAAAAACATTATTTATAGCTTTATTTCTAACCTTTGGATCATTCTTTAATTTTTTATATGCACAAGAAGATCCTGTTATTCAAAAAATTATTAACATAGGGAAAACCGATAATCAAACCATGCAACATCTAGATATACTAAGCAACCGATTTGGAGGACGGTTAGTCGGTTCGGATGCTTATGAAAATGCTGCCCAATGGGCTGCACATAAATTTGAAGAGTGGGGCATGGAAGTGATTATGGTCGAAGCCGGAGAAGTTCCGGTTGGTTTTAACCGAGGTCCCTGGTTTGGACGCTTAATTGGAGAAAATGGAATAAACCTGCATTTTGCTACACCGTCGTATACCTCTGGAACAAAAGGGGTACAACGCGGGCATGTGGTTCTGGAACCTAAAACTCAAGCTCAATTCGACCAGATGAAACATCGCTTAAAAGGTGCCTGGGTCTTAATTACCGGAAAAAATGAAGGATGGCCTGTAGATATCTCTAAAAGTGCTGATGCAAAGCGAAAAGAGATTATCAAAGAAAATGAAGAAATTGAAAAGAAAAATCGGGATATAAGAAGATATAACTGGGAAAATAGAAAATCGGGTGAACAAAAAGAATTACTTCCCTATAATAATGAACCAGCCTTATTTTATAAAGAGATGATTGAAGCAGGGATTCTCGGAATCATCCAATCATCTCCAGTTCCTATTCGAGTTTTATATGACCGTAAAAACATTGACAGCCTTACCTTTGAAAAACTGCCTACGGTCCCTGACATCAAGCTGGACGAACATCAATATAAGATTATTGAACAAATGGCTAAAGAACGCCGATATTTTCAGTTAGAATTTGATATTCGTAATCATTTTAAAATGGGTCCGATAAAGTATCACACGGTAATCGGTGTTATTCCCGGAACACAATATCCCGAAGAATATGTAATTATGGGCGGACACCTCGATGCTTATGATGTGGCTACAGGTGGTGTTGATAATGGATCGGGAGTATCTCCTGCCATGGAAGCTGCCAGACTAATTATGGAAGCTGGAGGAAAACCTAAACGAACAATCCTGGTTTGTTTATGGGCTGCCGAAGAATTTGGCCTGGTGGGATCGAAACATTGGGTAAAAAATAATAAAGATAAACTGGACAATATATCAAATATGTTTAATCGGGATGGAGGGCCAACTGTTCCAACAAGCATTAGCGTTACTGAAGCGATGTGGAACGATTTTGAAAAAATATGTGCTCCGTTAAATGATATTAACCCCGATTTCCCGTTTACGTTGAAAAAAAGAGAACCCAGACAAAGACCAGAAGAGCCCTGGGGTACCGATAGCGGACCATTTGCTGTTGAAGGTGTTCCTACTATTGGTTTTGGAACCGAAGATATTAAAGGATATAATTTCAGTTATGGCGAAATCTGGCATACCGAACGTGATCTCTACAACAAGAGTATTCCCGAATATCAGAAGCATACTTCTATCGTAACAGCTATTGTTGTTTATGGAGTAGCTAACCTTGATCACCTGTTATCACGGGAAGGATATTATATTACAGAAAAAAAGGAAAAGAATAAAGAAAAAAGAAGAAAAGAATAAAATAAAACCCCTAGTCTAATTAAAAAAATAAACCCTTTATTTATAAATTATAAGAAAACTATAAAACTATGAAATCTAAACTTTTTTTTACTCTTGCTTTAACATTCTTATTTACCAGTTTGTTGGGGCAAAATGAACCCATTACTGAAGCAAATTACAGATTAGCCGAACAATTTTCGCCTACAAAAATTAAAAGAATGGTTTTTAGCACATCCGTTCGGCCAAACTGGATGAAAACAGGTGATAAATTTTGGTATTCATACAAAACATCTAATGGAACTAATTATTATATTGTTGATTTAAACAACAAGTCTAAAAAGAAAATGTTTGATAATGATCGTATGGCAGCCATGTTAACATTAATAACAAAAGATCCATATGATGGTAAACATTTACCCGAAATAAAACCAAAATTTAAAAAAGACGATACGGTTTTTCAATTTGATGTAACCAGTACTCAAGAAGAAAAAATAACAAAAAAAGATACCACACAAGCGGACACTACAACGTCTATTGCTGATAAAAAAGACAAGAAAAAGAAACCCGAAAAGAAAGTATTCCATTTAGAATATAATTTAAATACTGGCAAACTTTACGAGATCGAAGACTGGAAAGAAGAAAAAGAGGATCCTAAATGGGCCAATATATCGCCCAATGGTGAATATGTAATTTTTTCCAGAAATTATAACCTTTACTGGATGGATAAAGAAAATTATGAAAAAGCGAAAAATGAAGAAGAAGGAGAAAAAGATTCTACTATTGTGGAACATCAACTAACTTTCGACGGGGAACAACACTATGCCTATGGCGGAGGATATACAGCCGGAGAAAATGATGATGAGGAAAAAATTAAGACAGAAAGCGAAAAAAGAAGACGGACACGAATTTACTGGTCTCAGGATTCCAAAAAATTTGCACTCATTCGCTACGACCAAAAAGATGTTAAAACGCTTTGGGTAATTGATGTTTTAGCCAATCCTCGTCCCGAGCTAGAATCTTACAAATACACCATGCCCGGCGAAGAAAATAACTCACAGGAAGAATTATGGGTATTTACAATGAGCGATACTTCCAGAAAACAGTATGATGTTAAAGCGTTTAACGATCAGTCACTTAGAATACACCAGGAGATAAAAACCAATAAAGAAAAAATCGAAGATTATGTACCCACTACCTGGTTGTCTGAAACATCAAACAAACTGTATTTTACTCGCCGGAGCCGTGATCTCTATATGATGGATGTGTGTGAATTAGACCTGGCTACCGGAGAGGTAAATGTGATTATTGAAGAACGAATGAATACGTATATGGAACAAAAAGCACTCCATATGATTGGTAATGGTAAAGAATTTATCCACTGGTCGGAGCGAGATGGTTGGGCACATTTGTACCTTTATGATGGGAATGGCAATGTAAAAAAACAATTAACTTCCGGCCCATGGCATGTTTCAAACATTGAAAAGGTAGATGCAAAAAACCGGGTCGTTTACTTTACAGCAAACGGACATGAGAATAATGAAAATCCATATTATACCCATTTATACCGTGTTAACCTGGATGGTACTGGATTTAAATTATTAAATGCAGTAAATTACAACCATTATGCTCAGATGAGTGATTCATATAAATTCTTTATAAATAATTTCTCACGAGTAAACACCATCCCAAAATCAGAAATCCGTGATAACAACGGAAACGTTGTACTAGAACTTGAGACCGCAGATTTGAGCAACCTTTTTGCTGCCGGATACAAATTTCCCGAAATATTTAAAGCCAAAGCTGCCGATGGGATTACAGATATTTATGGAGTTATATACAAACCTTTCAACTTTGATTCAACAAAAAAATATCCATTGATCCAATATGTTTATCCCGGGCCACAAACCGAAGCAGTAAATAGTTCATTTTCTGCACGTATGGATCGCACCGATCGTTTTGCCCAATTAGGGTTTATCGTCGTAACCTTAGGAAACCGGGGTGGTCATCCTAACCGTTCAAAATGGTATCATAATTATGGATATGGAGATTTAAGAGACTATGGCTTAGCCGACAAAAAATATGTGGCTGAGCAGTTAGCCCAGCGCTATAAATTTATAGATATTGAAAAAGTAGGCATTTGTGGGCACTCCGGTGGAGGATTCATGTCAACTGCTGCACTATGTCAATATCCCGATTTTTATAAAGTAGCGGTTTCATCGGCAGGGAATCACGATAATAATATTTATAACCGCTGGTGGAGCGAAACCCATCATGGCGTTGAAGAGAAGATTGATGAAGAAGGAAATTCAAAATTTTTATACGAAATAGAAACCAATCCACAATTGGCCAAAAATTTAAAAGGGAAACTATTACTGGTACATGGCGATATTGATAATAACGTACACCCGGGGAATACCATTCGCATGGCCAATGCTTTAATAAAAGCAAAAAAACGCTTTGATCTTTTTATTATGCCTGGTCAACGTCATGGCTTTGGTGAATATTCAGAGTATTTCTTTTGGCTAAAAGCCGATTATTTCTGCAAACATTTAATTGGTGATTATTCTATCAGTACGGATATTTTTGAAATGCGACGCGAACATAAAATGACACCCAGTAAGAAAAGAGCATTCTAAAAACAATCAACTTTTCACTCATAAAATAAAGGCCGGAAACAACTCCGGCCTTTATTTTATCTATTATAATCTCTTATTTTTTGGGTGGTTTATATCCTTTTTGCTTTGCAGCTTCCTCCAACCGTTGCTGCCATTTGGATTTTTTAACCGGTTTCTTCTTATTTTCATGCAACTTCCTCAATAAGGTTTCATCATCCACAAATCGCCGGATAATTAATGTTTGTCCCATAGTAATTACATTGGACAAGAAATAATAGTAACTTAATCCGGCAGAATAACCATTAAAAAAGAAAAGTAACATCACAGGCATCATATAATTCATCATAAACTTCATTCCGGGCATTTGCTGATTAGAATCGCCCATTTGTCCACTGTTTATTTTAGTAGAAAAGAACAGAGCTAATGCCATTAATAAAGTAAATAAACTAACATGATTCCCATAAAATTGACTTATAATTGGAATATCTGCACTCCATGAGATAATTGCATCATAGGAGGATAAATCATCAGCCCATAAAAACGCCTCTTGTCTTAATTCAATAGATGACGGGAAGAACCTAAACAGTGCAATCAAAATTGGAAATTGAATAAGCATCGGAATACATCCACCCATGGGGTTAACGCCTGCTTTTTTATAAAGTGCCATGGTAGCCTGTTGCTTTTTCATGGCATCCTCTTTTTTCGGAAATTTTTTATTAACCTGATCAATATCAGGCTTTAACACACGCATCTTTGCTGTTGACAAATAAGATTTATAGGTCAACGGGAACAGGACAACTTTGATAAGAATGGTAAGAATTAAAATAATTAACCCATAACTAGCAATAAAATTATCCAAAAAGTTAAAAACCGGAATTACAACAAAACGATTAATCCATCCAAATATACCCCATCCCAGTGGAATAATATGCTCAAATCCTAAATCTTGCTTTTTTAGGGTAGTATAATGATTCGGCCCAAAATAAAATTGAAAAGGTACGGTTGATTCTCTTTCATAATCGAAAGGTATTCCTATCGTAGATCGAAAATGCTTTAAGTATTTAGATGAGTTGGGTAAATCATTAAATTCAACTACCGCGTTGGTAAAGAAATCTTCAGCAACTAAAATAGATGAAAAGAATTGCTGCTGGAACGAAATCCATTTTACTCTTGTATTCAACTCCTCACTATTTTCATCTTTACCACGTGAAGTTAATGTATTAACATCATCCTGGTAATATTTATAACCAATGGTAGTATACATATTTTCATTGTCGGCACCTTTCTCTTGTTGCGGTGAGTACATTGACCATTTTAAATCGATAACACTTAAATTGCTGGCAATAACTTCATTAATTCCCACAAAATTGATATCGAAATCCATCTTATAAGTACCCGGATAAACCGTGTAAACATATTCGATATACTGATCTTCACTGGCATACAACCGATAGGTCATAGACTGTTGATCATTTTCAACTACATAATGTTTTTTTTCATTTTCAAGATTAAAAAACAATTCATCGGTAATGATACTTTTGTTTTGCGAAAAGAAATTTAAACCAAAAACGGTTGAATCGCCATCGAATAAAATCAAAGGTTCCTGTGTATAGGTTTTATAATCTTTAAGCTCAACAGAATAAATACGGCCCCCTTCGTTGCTGAATTTTATTTTCATTAAATCGTTTTCTACAACCGCAAACTCTTTTTCTCCTTCAGCTGCGCTGGCAAAGCTTCCATATTTTTTAACCAATTGTTCTTTCTTGGGTGTATCTTCTACCTGCTCTTCAATTTTAGCAGTCTGGTTTATAGCTTTTTCTGCTTTTTCTGCTTTTTGTTGTTCAGCAACATTTTGTTGTCGTACCAACTCTAAGGAATCTCTCCTGTGCTTAGCTCGCTCAATCTCATCTTTCGAAGGTTGATTAATTACACTATAAACAATTAATATAGCTGCAATTAAAACAATACCTATAATCGAATTTTTGTCCATTTTCTCTTTTTCTGTTTCTTTTTTAATTAAATAAATTTATTTCTCTGAACTAATTTCTCTCACAAAATCCACAAATAAGGGGTGGGGATTTATTACCGTACTTTTATACTCGGGATGAAACTGCACACCAACAAACCATCTATGATTTGGAATCTCAACAATTTCAACCAAGCCGGTATCCGGATTATGTCCCACTGCTTTCATTCCTTGCTTTTCAAAATCTTCCAGGTAATTATTATTAAACTCATAACGATGTCTGTGCCGTTCGAGAATATTTTCTTTACCGTAAATAGTATATACTTTTGATTTTTTCTTGATCTCACAAGGATAAGCGCCTAACCTCATGGTTCCTCCTTTTTCGGTAATTCCTTTTTGTTCTTCCATTAAATCAATTACCGGATGAGTTGTTGTACGGCTCATTTCTGTAGAATCGGCATCAGCATATCCAAGTACATTACGCGCAAATTCAATTACGCCACATTGCATGCCAAGACATATTCCCAAAAAAGGGATATTATTTGTTCGAACGTAATGTACTGCGCTTATTTTACCTTCAATACCACGTTGTCCAAATCCTGGAGCTACTACTACTCCATCTAATCCTTGCAGTTTCTCTTTAACATTCTCATCGTTTAACTTCTCAGAATGAATGCATTTAATGTTCACTTTACATTCGTTAACAGCACCTGCATGTATAAAAGATTCCATAATTGATTTATAAGAATCTTGCAATTCAATATATTTACCAACCAGTCCGACATCAATCTCTTTTTTTGGCTTCTTTAATTTATTTACAAACTGAGTCCATTTTTCCAGTTTAGGTTCTTCGTTAGGAGATAGGTTCAATTTTTTAAGTACTGAGATATCCAGCTTCTCTTCCTTCATCAATAAAGGAACCTCATAGATAGTAGACACATCGAGAGATTGAATTACGGATTCAATATCCACATTACAAAATAGCGCTACTTTCTTTTTAATATCAGTAGTTAGCGGATGTTCGGTTCTTAACACCAAAACATCAGGTTGAATACCATTTTCCAACATTACCTTTACCGAATGCTGCGTTGGTTTTGTTTTTAATTCTCCGGCAGCAGATAAATAAGGAACCAGGGTTAAATGAATAAACACACTGTTTTGTGGCCCTAAATCCCATTTTAACTGACGAACCGCTTCAATATAAGGTAATGATTCAATATCACCAACCGTTCCTCCAATTTCAGTAATTACAACATCATAGTTGTATTTTTTTCCAAGCAGCTTTATATTATATTTAATTTCATCGGTAATATGAGGAATTACCTGAACCGTTTTTCCCAAATAATCACCTTTTCTCTCTTTGTTAATCACGGTTTGGTAAATCCGTCCGGTTGTTACATTATTTGCTTGTGTAGTATGGAGGTTAATAAACCGCTCGTAGTGTCCCAAATCTAAGTCAGTTTCAGCACCATCTTCTGTAACATAACATTCGCCATGCTCATAAGGATTTAAGGTTCCAGGATCAACATTAATGTAGGGATCTAATTTTTGAATCGTTACAGAATAACCTCTGGCTTGCAGTAATTTAGCCAGCGAAGCAGAAATAATTCCTTTACCCAAAGAAGAAGTAACTCCTCCTGTAACAAATATGTATTTTGTTGTTGACAAAACGTAAAAATTTAAATAATTATACTATAATCTATGATTCGGCATTATCAATCATTCGGATTTTTTCTCCAAGAATTTCTATCTCTTCTTTAGCACTAGTAATTTTTTCTTTATAATCACTTATCATTTCTTTGGCCTCAGGAGAATCAGCATTAAAAAATCCAATATTGTTTTCCCAAAGCGTTATATTATTTTCAAGTTTCTTCACTTTATTGAAGAATTTATCTCGCTCATGCCTCATTTTATTCGAAGCTTTAGGTTTATGCTGAATATTATTGAGCTTTGTTTTAAACTTTAACAGTTTCTTTTCCGAATCATCAATCTTAAGTTTATCAAATTGTTTATTGATAGCTTCACGGAAATCATTCTGTACCTTATCTTTCATTTTAAATGGAACAAAACCAATATCGGCCCATTCTTCCTGAAAGTTTCTTAATGCTTCATAATTATCATCAACGTTATCAGAAAATTCATAATTAATAACCTTTTCAATAAGAGCTTGCTTTAATTTTAAATTTTTTTCATACTCCTGCTCAATATTGGCGTAGTATTCCGATTTTCGATTAAAAAAATGATCGCATGCAGCTCTAAATCTTTTCCATACCTTATCCGATAGTTTTCTAGGTACAGGCCCGGCCTCTTTCCATTCTTTTTGCAAATTAATTAATGCGGAGGTGGTTTTTTTCCAATCAGTACTATCTTGCAATGCCTCGGCTTTTTCGCACAACACATTTTTCTTTTCCAGATTGGCTTCTTGTAATTCTTTATTCAGGGCATAAAACTCACGTTTTTTACCAAAAAATGTGTCACAAGCATTCCTAAATCGAGCGTATATTTTATTATTCTCTTTTTTAGGAGCAAAACCAATGGTACGCCAAACTTTTTGTAGGTCAATAATAGCCTTCGTTTGATCGGCCCACTCTTTATGGATTTTTAATTCTTTATTAATAATTTCTTCTGCTTGCTCACATAATTTTTCTTTTTTCGCAAGATTCTCTTTTTGTTCCTCTTTAAGATTTTTAAAATAATCCTGATGATTTTTATTAATAATACGTGTTGCTTCTTTAAAACGCTCCCAAATAGGCTCTTTATGCTCATTTGGCACCGGCCCAATTTCTCTCCATTGATTATGTAACTTTTGAAGAGCTTTAAAAGCACTAACAACCGAGGGCTCGTCGATTAATTTTTCCGCTTTTTCGCACAATTCGGTCTTTGCTTCTAAATTTTTCTTCAGGTCCAAATCGCGAAGCTCCTTGTTAATTTTTATATAATCGTAAAAATTACTTACATGATGATGGTAAGTATTCCATAAATCTTTTAATTTTTGCTGTGGAACAGGCCCAATTTCTTTCCATCGATTTTGCAGCTCTCTAAAATCTTTAAAGGTCTCGCCTATCGATTCCTTTTTATTAATTAACTCTTTAAGTTCTTCAATAATCTGATATTTCGTTTCAAGATTTGTTTCTTTTTCTTTTTCTAAATCCCGGTTATATTCTGCTTTTAACTTACGATAACGTTTAAATAAATCTTTTAATTCTGTTTCTATAGGATCTTCTGGCAAAGTAAATTCTTCAATATCCCCTCCATCCTTTATAAATGCTTTACGTAATTTTTCGTTTATTGCTTTTTGTTTTTTATAAAAACTGGCTTTTATAGCTTCAACTTCTTTCCGTATATTATTAATGGGTTTTGTATCGATAATATTCTTTAACTCCTCAACCAGTTTTTCGCGGCTTAATTTATTGTAGTCAATCTCCTCTTTTCTCTTTTCTTTCTTTTCTTCGGCCTCTGTTTCAGATGCATTATCGTGCTTTTCTTTATCTGCTTTCTGTTTTTCATCCTCTTCCGTTACTTCTTCTTTATCTGTTTTTTCAGATAATTGCTCATCCTGCATATCATCATCTGCTTTTGTTTCAGAATCAGTCTCTGCTTTTTGTTTCTCAACCTCATTCTTTTCAGGCTTTTCAGAAGATTCTTCATCCCTTATTTGAGATTTATTATCCTCCTTTTCAACCTGATTTTCTGCAGAATTTTCTGATTGCTCTTGATTAACCTTCTGATTTAATTCTGAATCATTGTTTATTTGCTGTTCATTTTGAACAGAGTCAGAGTTTTTTTGGTCTTTAGCATCCATAATATAAGCCTTCTTTTAAATTTATAGGTAAAAGAAAAAATCTTTTAATTTTACAGGTTACGAAAATAAATATTTACCGACTAATACTCAAAGAAAAATCGGATAAAATCGTTTTATCCGGTAAATATACAATTTATTCGGGAATTGAAAGAATGAAAACTGCCGGTAGATAATTACCGGCAGTAAAGATAAAATCCTAACCTAAACTTTTTATCGCCTAAAATTTAACACCGGCGGTTAAAATAAAATTATTGAAACTATTATCTATTTGGGCT
>Ga0209931_1000477_pt1 | contig 24214 bp, 20 predicted proteins | sample SalPonR1_B_D1_MG_FD_185697 | JGI IMG/M metagenome (GOLD analysis project Ga0209931, IMG submission 185697) | Salt pond soil microbial communities from South San Francisco under conditions of wetland restoration - Salt Pond MetaG R1_B_D1_MG... ...
TGATTACGAGGCGGCTAAAAATTTAGTAGAAAATTACGGGGTGAAAATCGATGAGGATATTCACAAAGAAGTTTTAGATAGAAATAGTCAATTTAAATCTAAACCTTACAGCGGTTTCGTCAATCCGGTTTTAGTCCCTGAGACCGATGATGAAGGAAATATCACCGACATTAAAGTTACTCAACTAGAAGGCTTTGTTGAGCAAATGCTTGAGTATTCAAAAAAATACGGATTTCTAGCGAATTAGATGTTATAAAGCAATAACCCATATATAGAAAGGTTTTGCGAAAGCAGAGCTTTTTTTTGTGCGCTCGCTTGGCTCCGGTGAGATAAGACCATTAACACATTAAGAAAGTTAAGTTTAAGATTCTTAATTCACTTAAATTCTTAATATTTAATTAAAAACTCAGCGCCCTTTGCGGATCCTTTGTGCACCTTTACGGTTAAACTATAATTAACCCTTCCTCACGCTAGAAGCGGTCATTAATTAGATTTATCTATTGGCTCCCACAGATTTCACAAATTTTCGCAGATTTAATTTTCATATTGCTTCGCCTACGCCTAGGGCAGCGCCTCATAAAGTCATAAACTCTATTACCCATTCCAAAAAAGTCACTATTTTTGTCAAACTTCAATAAATAAACTAAAAAATAACAACAACATATGTCAGACGATAAAAAAGTAATTTTCTCCATGTCCGGAGTCACCAAAACCTATCAGGGTTCGCAGACACAGGTCCTTAAAAACATTTACCTCAGCTTCTTCTACGGTGCTAAAATTGGTATCCTCGGCTTAAACGGTTCGGGTAAATCTACCCTGCTTAAAATCATAGCCGGAATCGAGAAAAATTACAGAGGCGATGTTGTCTTTTCTCAGGATTACTCGGTGGGTTATTTAGAACAAGAGCCTGAATTAGATGAGGACAAAACTGTTTTAGAAGTTGTTAAAGAAGGGGTTTCTGAAATGACTGAAATCCTTGATGAATACAACAAAATCAACGATATGTTTGGTCTGGAAGAAGTCTATTCCGATGCGGATAAGATGGAAAAGCTGATGAATCAACAAGCCAAGCTTCAGGATAAAATAGATTCGACCAACGCCTGGGAACTGGATCATAAGTTGGAAGTCGCTATGGATGCCCTACGCACACCGGAATCGGATAAGAAGATTAGTGTTCTATCCGGCGGGGAACGTAGACGAGTAGCGCTATGCCGATTATTGCTTAAGGAACCTGATGTTTTATTACTGGACGAACCTACCAACCACTTAGATGCCGAATCGGTACATTGGCTAGAGCAACATTTACAACAATATAAAGGCACTGTCATCGCCGTCACACACGATAGGTATTTCTTAGACAATGTTGCGGGTTGGATTTTGGAGCTTGACCGTGGCGAAGGCATTCCGTTTAAAGGCAATTATTCATCATGGTTAGAGCAAAAAACCAAACGTCTGGCCGACGAACAGAAACAAGCCAGTAAGCGTCAGAAAACACTTGAACGCGAATTAGAATGGGCCAGAATGTCTCCAAAAGGCCGACAAAGTAAACAAAAAGCCCGTTTAAAGAATTACGACAAATTGGCCAGCCAGGATCAAAAGAAGTTGGATGAAAAACTGGAAATCTATATTCCAAACGGACCACGATTAGGCACAAACGTGATTGAAGCTAAAAACGTCAAAAAGGCTTATGGTGATAAGTTACTCTACGACGATCTGAATTTTAAATTACCACAAGCTGGAATTGTAGGAATTGTTGGTCCCAATGGTGCAGGTAAAACGACTATTTTCAAAATGATCATGGGTGAAGTTGAACCTGATGCCGGTACCTTTGAAGTTGGTGAAACAGCTAAAATCGCCTACGTTGACCAGGCGCATAGTGACATCAATCCCGATAAAAGTATTTACGAAAACTTTGCTGATGGTCAGGATTTAATCATGATGGGCAATCAAAAGGTGAATGCTCGGGCTTACCTTAGTCGATTTAATTTTGGGGGAAGCGAACAAAACAAAACCGTAAGCAAACTTTCCGGTGGTGAGCGCAACAGATTACACTTGGCGATGACGCTTAAAGAAGAAGGAAACGTTCTCCTACTGGATGAACCCACTAATGACCTGGATGTTAATACGCTTCGCGCTTTAGAAGAAGGTTTGGAGAATTTTGCCGGATGTGCAGTGATCATTTCTCACGACCGATGGTTTTTAGATCGTATTTGTACGCATATCCTGGCGTTTGAAGGCAATTCTGAAGTTTACTATTTTGAAGGCAGTTACAGCGAATACGAGGAAAACAAAAAGAAACGTTTGGGAGATACACAACCTAAACGTATAAAGTATAAGAAGTTGAAACGGGGTTAGATAGTTGGTAGTGGGGTAGCTATTAGCTATTAGCTATTAGCTTTTAGCCGTTAGCTTTTAGCCGTTAGCTTTTAGGTGGTAGCTGTTAAAAGGTTAAAATATAAGGAGTTGAAACGGGATTAGATAGTAGGTAGTGGGGTAGCTATTAGCTTTTAGCCGTTAGCTTTTAGGTGGTAGCTGTTAAAAGGTTAAAATATAAGGAGTTGAAACGGGATTAGATAGTAGGTAGTGGGGTAGCTATTAGCTTTTAGCTTTTAGAAGGTAATACTAAATGTTGTGTAATTAGTTTTACTAAAAAAGTATTTTGAGAATTAGGGGCCTGGCTGTCAGTTGGCAGTTTTGCGTGAGATATTTATATTATTTTCGCATCATGTCTCTCAAACTCACTCATCGCAAAATCATCCACGTCGATATGGATGCCTTTTACGCCTCTGTTGAACAAATGGATAATCCTGATTTGCAAGGAAAAGCCATAGCTGTTGGCGGCAGTTCTAAGCGCGGTGTGGTGGCGGCGGCGAGTTATGAAGCCAGGAAATATGGTGTAAAAAGCGCCATGAGCGGGTTTAAAGCAGCCAAACTCTGTCCGCAGTTGATTTTTATTAAACCCAGATTTGACCGTTACAAGGAGCTTTCCCAGCGTATCCGCAGGATCTTTTTTGAATACACAGATTTGGTCGAACCCCTTTCTTTAGATGAAGCCTACCTTGACGTCACTCAAAATAAGAAAGGGAATCCCAGCGCCACTAAAATTGCTGAAGAAATCCGACAAAAAATCAAAGATCAAGTCGGTTTAAATGCCTCAGCTGGGATTTCGATCAACAAATTTCTGGCAAAGGTAGCCAGCGACATCAACAAGCCAAACGGACAAAAGACCATTCCACCCGAGGAAGTTGAAGAATTTATAGAAAATCTGGATGTTAGATTCTTTTATGGTGTTGGCAAGGTGACTCAGGAAAAAATGTATCGACTGGGAATTTTTACAGGCAAAGACATCAAACAGAAACCTTTAGATTTTCTGCAGGAACACTTCGGCAAGAGTGGAAAATATTATTATCTGGTGTCTAGAGGCATTCACCATAGTCCTGTAAAACCTCAACGTACAAGAAAATCATTAGGTGCAGAACGCACCTTTAGTGATAACATAAGTTCAGAAATATTTTTAGAAGATAAACTCGACCATATTGCTGAAGAAGTTGCCAGACGATTACAAAAGCAGCAAGTAGCCGGCAAGACTATCACCCTAAAAATTAAATATAGTAACTTCGAGGTGCACACCCGCAGTAAAACTCTAAAGCTCTTCATTTCTTCAAAAGATTTAATTATGGAAGAAGCCAAAGCCTTGCTTTATCAGGAGCGCTTAAAGGATTCTGTTCGGCTTTTAGGTATTTCATTGTCTAATTTAAATACTGGAAAAGATGAAAAAACAAAAGATAAAACCGAAGAAGGGATTGTTTCAGTACAATTGAAATTTAAATTTTGAAGTTAGTTTAAATTGAAATATGCATTGGAAAAGCAATGCATTTTACTGACGATAAATGTCAGCACAAGTACTGACGATTTTAAAATCAATTTGTTTTTATTCTACCTTCTTACAGCGACTTGTGCTGAGCTACGTCGAAGTAAGCGGTCTTTTCTCTATTCTTTCGGATACCTATGATGTATTACTTGTAAGGTTTTAATAGGGGATTTTAAGAGTGAAAAAATCTGTTTACTAGATTAAAGTATTTCAACATTTCATAGGCCCTATAATTAAATGTCATCGAATGTGACAACCTGTCATAGTCAATGGGTTGGCACAAACATTGAAACAATCTAATTGAATTTGAATAAGAATTAAAACTAGTAATTATGAGTAAGATAATAGGAATTGATTTAGGTACTACTAACTCTTGTGTCTCTGTAATGGAAGGCAATGAACCAACAGTTATACCTAATTCAGAAGGAAAAAGAACAACACCATCTGTAATAGCATTTGTAGAAGGTGGTGAAATTAAAGTAGGTGATCCGGCAAAACGACAAGCTGTAACTAATCCTGAAAAAACAGTTGCATCTATAAAACGTTTTATGGGGAATAAATATTCTGAGTCATCTAAAGAAATTAAGCGTGTCGCCTATAAAGTAAAAAAAGGCGAAAATGATACAGCACGAGTAGATATTGATGGCAGGTTATATTCACCTCAGGAATTGTCTGCTATGATTCTTCAAAAAATGAAGAAGACAGCTGAAGAATATCTCGGTCAAGATGTAACAGAAGCAGTCATTACCGTTCCGGCTTATTTTAATGATTCCCAGCGACAAGCTACAAAAGAAGCTGGTGAAATTGCCGGACTTAAAGTTAGACGAATTATTAATGAACCCACAGCTGCTTCTTTGGCTTATGGCCTTGATAAAAAGAGTACAGATCAAAAAATCGTTGTATTCGACTTTGGTGGTGGTACACATGATGTCTCTATTCTTGAATTAGGAGATGGTGTATTTGAAGTGTTATCTACTGACGGAGATACCCACTTAGGTGGTGATGATGTTGATGAAGTTATCATCGACTGGTTAGCTGATGAATTTAAAAAAGATGAAAGTATTGATTTAAGAGAAGATGCAATGGCGCTTCAACGCTTAAAAGAAGCTGCTGAAAAAGCCAAGATTGAATTATCGTCTTCATCTTCAACCGAAATTAATTTACCCTACGTTACAGCAACATCTAGCGGGCCTAAGCACTTGGTAAGAACATTATCGCGTTCTAAATTTGAACAACTTATCAGTGATTTGGTAAAAAGAACAATAGCGCCGTGTGAAAAAGCCTTAAAATCTGCCGGATTAAGCAAGAATGATATCAATGAAATTATATTAGTTGGTGGTTCTACCAGAATTCCTGCCGTACAGGAAGCTGTTGAAAAATTCTTTGGAAAGAAACCTAGTAAAGGTGTAAACCCGGATGAAGTTGTAGCAATTGGTGCAGGTATTCAAGGTGGTGTATTAACAGGTGATGTTAAAGACGTATTGCTGCTTGATGTTACTCCACTGTCTTTAGGTATTGAAACTATGGGTGGTGTTAACACTAAACTGATAGAAGCCAATACAACTATACCGACTAAAAAGTCACAAATATTCTCTACTGCGCAAGACAATCAACCAAGTGTTGAAATTCACGTCTTACAAGGAGAAAGACCTATGGCCAAAGACAACAAAACTATTGGGCGCTTTCACCTAGACGGCATTCCGCCAGCCAAGAGAGGAACACCTCAAATCGAAGTAACATTTGATATTGACGCCAATGGTATCATAAACGTTAGCGCAGAGGATAAGGCTACCGGTAAGAAACAAGACATTAGAATTGAAGCTTCTTCAGGCTTAACAGAGGAAGAAATTGACAAAATGAAACAAGAAGCTGAAGCTAATGCTGAAGCCGATAAAAAAGCAAAAGAAAAAGTTGATAAACTTAACGAGGCGGATGCAATGATTTTCCAAACTGAAAGTCAAATGAAAGAATTTGGTGACAAGTTACCAGAAGACAAGAAAAAGCCTATTGAAGATGCGCTTGAAGAATTGAAAGAAGCGCATAAAACTGGTGATGTTGAGAAAATTACACCTGCCCTTGACAAATTAAACGAAGAATGGAAAAAAGTTTCTGAAGAAATGTACAAAGCTCAGGCAGAAGCACAAGGCGCTGGTGCCGCTCAGGGCAATACTGGAGCAGCAGGTGCAGATAGTGGAACAGATACTTCAAGTGAAAGTGGTAACTCTAAAGACGATGTAGAAGATGTTGATTTTGAAGAGGTAAAATAAAATTTGATTGAAAAAAATTTAACAACAAGTACTCAATCAATTACAAAAAAAATCCGCTGAGAATTCAGCGGATTTTTTATATTAATATTTTACATATTAATCATTTGGAAAACCGGCGTCTATCCAAGTATCAATCTTATCGATATCACATTGAGCCAGTTGATCGGTATTAAATGGCATGGGCTCAACACCGTTTTCATGGTTTATAACAGCAGATAAAAGGCCGCTTGCGGCAACTTCTGAAACATCAGAATAATTACTTAAACCAATACCAGCTGAAGGATTTCCGCCACTGTGACAACCTGTACAATTATTTTCTATAATTGGCCATACCGTATCAGAATAGGTTACCATAGATAAATCACAGTTATCATCTGTACATTCGTTATTTAGAGCACCTTGGTTGATCCATGCCAAAATTGTAGCTACCTGCTCTTCGGTGAGTTGGGTATTAGGTGGTGGTGGCATAACATCATCGGGATCATCTTCTGTAATAACCTCAATAATTTCTGAGTCTATGGGATCATCTACATCCACAATTTCTAAAACACCTTCATAAGTACTCAATTCAATACCATCCTGAGCACTACCTCCTCCATGACATCCTGTAACTGTACAATTAGAGGCAATAATTGGCATGACGTCATTAGCAAAATAGGTTAAATTAGGATCGCAGCTATTGTCTGTTCCACCATTATTTCCTCCGCCATTTCCACCTCCTTCTTCGGGAGTTGTTGGATTTTCTGTTTCAACTTCAGTATACACAGGATCATGTTCACATGACATCAAAAGGATGTAAAATGGAATTAATATGTAGAATAGTTTTTTCATAATTATTAATTTTTAACTTGTTTTCTTTTTACAATATTAAACACGCGACTGATATTAAACCCGAAGAATATATCTCCGTTTTCCCAAGTACCGTTGGTATTATTAATGAGGCGTAGTGCATTCATCCCTCTTGAATTTGATAAATGTAACTGAAAAACATGACCTCCTGTTTCAATATCAAAGCCTATTGACAAAGCATTTGTTGTATCTCTACTGAATATTTGATCTGGTAATAGATAGTAATATTCAAAGTTGAGACGCACCGAACCCGTTAACTTTACAGATGTCCCCACCCCCATAGAAAATACAGTATTTTGGTCGATGGTATCTTCTACTAAATTGTTATGAACAATGGTTGGCATAAGTTGTAAAGAAAATTTATCATTAAATTTTCTCGCTAAAAGTAAAGCGCTATGATAAGATAAACGCGATGAAAAGAAATTCTCTCTCTCAGGGTCTGACCACTCGGTTGTATTCAGGTAGATACTACTCACTACGGTGGCTGTAAAGGGAAAATTTTCTGCACCGCTTTTTTGTCTTAAGAATCGCCACTTCACCATAGCGTCATAGGTTTTTAAGAAAGACGATCTGGCTAGACCTACATTTAAGTTGTCTGTAATACCATACTCTAGACCTATTCTTATGGTAGAATTATCGAGTCCCCATAAGTCTCTCCAACCAGAATTTACGGTTCCAAACCTGTGCTGAATCATAAATTGTAAGACGCCTTTAGCATTAGTTTCTATTGAGTGGCCACTCACTAAGCGCGTATTTTTAAATGTTGCAAAGGTAAAATTGGTTGTCGGTTTCTGATTTTCTTCAAGCATATCTAGCAAATCATCCTGGGCATATCCACCCACGGTTATAAATAGCCAGCAAATTAGTTTAAATTTGGTTAGTTTGTTCATATTCATGTATTTACATTTTGTTCATTTTAAAATGAGCATCAATGTCTATTGTTTTTGCAATTTTTTCTTTTACGGGACCGGGAATCTCTATGTTATAATCTGCAACCTGAACCTGAAAGGCAAACTGTAAATCTATGATGCCATTGTCATTAAATAGTTCCCCTTTAACTTCTATGTCTTTAGTTACACCGTGAATAGTTAGGCTTCCTTTAATGACTACTTCCTCTTCATCACCTTTTTTTAATTGAATTTCGCTAAAATTTTCAAGCCTCCCTTTAAATGTAGATTTAGGATACTTTTCACTTTCAACAAATTTTTCATTAAAGTGTTCCTGCATAAGTGCTTTTTCAAAACTGAATGCCTTCATCAGCAAAACTGCGGCGATTTCACCGTTTTCGGCATTAAGTACAGCAGAAACCTGGTTATTTACAGCTTCGATATCTTCTACCGGTGTACTCGAGAAAAACGATATGACACCGTTTTGGGTCATGTATCTTTGCGCTTGCATATGTTGTGAAATGACTAGCATTATTAATAGAATTCCTAACTTTTTCATGGTATTTATTTTTTTGAGTTAAATGTATTTACTTGTATTAATCATTATTGGCTCCGCTGTCTACCCAAGCTTGTAATATCTCTAATTCACAAGGTTGTAAAGGTGCGTCTGGTGGCATGGTCTGTTGAACCAATACCCTATTTTCGAAAGATCCGTTTGAAACTTTGCCAGCCAAATCACTAAAGTCATTGAAATTCCCGGAACCGGATCCGCCGGCAACGTGACAACCCGTCGTAGCACAGGAAGAGTTAATTATTGGCGCAACATCATCTGTGTAAGTGACATCAGTAACATCGCAGGTGACATCGCCATAAATGGCTTCTTCACTATCGTTATAACAGGATTGAAGAGAAGCACTAATGAGAAGTAAAAAGAATATCTTTTTCATAAATCTTATTTTACAATGACACAATTGTTTAGCACAACACTATTGAGATACCCCTGACAGCGGCCTTTTACAGTGACGTTATCGTTTTTTTGAAAAGAGGATTTTAAATTTTTAAATGAACAGTTTACCCCTCCAAACAAAGCCCCATCTGCGTTGAGTACAATATTTGAAATTGAATCTGATTGGGATATACTAAGAATTTCCCCTTCCACCTGTATTACTTTGCCCTCATAAATTTGAAGCGCTTCATTTTCATTAGTTGAAAATTCACTGTAAAGGGTTTCTGCTGATATTGTGAAATCTGGTGAGGTGTTTACCAGGCTTGGTGTTTTTTTATTGTATAAGTAGAATCCATATGTAGCCCCCACAATAACAATACCTACTATAATTATAATCACTTTTTTCATAATACTTCTTTTGATACTTCAAACATAGCTTAAAAGTATCTTAATATAAAATGAAAAGACGTCAATAGGAAAATTTTTATAGTGAACAGTCAATTATAAATCATCAGTGGGATGCAATCCAAGTTTTAAACTCTGAGGTTTTGTCCTTACTTACAATAACATCTTCATCATGAGGTGTTTTCAGCTTTAGTTTTAACCTGTTACTGGAATAAGCGTACATGTCTTCAACAGCATCAATGTTTACTATCATTTGTCTGTTAATTCTAAAAAATACACTCGGATTGAGCTTACTCATGATTTTTTCTAAGGTATCGTCCAATACATAATTTTGGTTTTCAAAAGTTTTGGCGTAAACTAATCCCGTAGTTGTATAAAAAAGCATGGCGTTATCTACATCAACAACTTTGTACCTATTCCGTATCTTACTTATAAATCTTTTTTGATACTCCTTATTTTCTTCTGAAAAAGACTTTAGTGAATTGATATCACTTAATTTGAGTTGATTATGCTCAAACTTAACAAATGCTTTGGTCAAATCTTCATAATTAATGGGTTTCATCAAATAGTGGATGCCATTGTAATTGAAGGCTTTTATGGCATAGTCGTTATAAGCTGTGATATATACAATGGGTTTTATGGGTTGTTGTTTCTCGAAGACATCAAAACAGGTGCCGTCTGAAAGTTCAATATCAGAGAGAATAAGGTCAAAATTTCCACCTGACAAAAGTTCTAAAGCGTCTTCAATATTATCAGCAGTTGCTGAAATATTATATTGCGGTCTTATCTCCTTTATCATTCTAGTGAGTCTTTGCAAAGCTGCAGGCTCATCTTCAAAAATTAATATATCAGTCATTGAGGTAAGGGATTTTTACAATATACAGATGCTTATTATTAATAATTACAGGTCTCCTGTTCAATTTCATCTCATGCCTTTTCACCAAGTTACTTAAGCCCAAACCTAAAGAATTTTTATGATTTGTTTTTTGGTTAATGTTGTTTGATACAACGATATAATCTTCTTCCTCAGAAATTCTTATATGTAATTTGTGTTTTGTATTAATGATATTATGCTTTATGGCATTTTCTACCAACAGCTGTAAGGAGAAAGGAATGACAAATTTGTTCTCGGCATCTGCTATGTCTTCAAGGTCTAATTGAATTAAATTTTGAAACCTGAGCTGATGAATTTTAAAGTATTGGGTTGTAAAGTCTAACTCTTTTGAAACAGAAACCACTTCGCTTTTTTCGTGTTTTAAAATGGTTCTGAACAGCGAAGACAGTCTTTCAAGTACTTTAGCAGCTTTTTTGGGGCTTTCTTCTACAATACCAACAATTGAATTGAAACTATTAAATAAAAAATGAGGATTAATCTGATCTTTTAAACGTTGGTACTCGTATTCTAATTGTATGTTTTTTAGGGCTTCTTTTTTCTTGATTTCTTTTTCTCGATACCTAATAAATACAACAATTAAAAACCCACTAATGCAAAAAAGTACAACCCAAAACCACAGGTTTTGCCAAATGGGTTTTGATATACTAAAATGATAGTTTTTGATTTTGATGGGTTTAAAATTGCGATGTCCTCCACTACTAACTTCAAAGCTGTAGTCTCCCGGCGGTAAATTATAGTAAGTAACCTTCTCTTGTGTAGTACTTACCCAATCTTTTTCTATGGGAACTAATCTGTATTTATAATACTGTTCTATTGAAGTCGAGTAATTTGTTGTATTGTAGCTGAATGTCCATGTATTTTTATCATGATCAAATTTTTTTGCTTCAGTTTTTACAGATTTATCGAACAATAATGGCTTCTCCAAATTAACTTTAGAGTTATATGTATCTTCCAGAACGGTTTTATCAAGTTCTACAACACCACTTTCAAACCCCAGAAGAACTTTAGAATTACCAACAGCATAGGCATTAAGATGGGCTTCATTGAGGTTATCATAAGACAAATAAGCGATTTCATTGATTTTGGGATTAAGTATATCTAGGCCAAAATCGTTTACTAATATTAGATTGTCTTCTACATCAAGCAAATTGTACACGCTATTTGATCTAAAAAAATACTCATCAGACAACTTAGTTAAGCTGTCGTTTAGCTTATATATTCCATTATCTTCTGCAGAGAACACTACACCGGAAGAGGTATTTGCCAAACTATAAATGCTATTTCTTTCTAAATAAGATTTAGCTGTACCATCCACGACATGTAAAAGTCCAGAATCTGATGTACACAGAAAAAAATCATCAGCATCTTTGATGTAAAAGCGATATAAGTAATTGTTTTTCAGTACTTCAGTGAAGTCGTGAACAAGTGTTTTGGTTTCAATATCAAAAGCTTTCAGTGAATTGAGGTAGCCTATCCAAAGTAAATTGTCATCTTGATGTAATTGAATAATATTTTGCTCGCTTGGCAGAGTGTAGTTTTCTTGAAATGTGCCTATAAATTTACCGCTCTCGGCGTTAAAAATTAATATTCCTCGCCCCATGGTTCCTGCATAAATTTTATTATTATGCCGTACTAGTGATGAAACATATATGTTGTTATAAGCCTCGGGGAACCTGATTTCTTTTTCAATTTTACCTTTGTGATATAGAGAAATTTTGCCCTCTCTTCCTAACCAGAATTTATTAGCATCAGCATATATTGAAAATGTTTTGTCAAAATAATAGACCCGCGACAATAAATTATGCTGATTAATTGATTTTTTGTGACTGGTAAATACTATATTCTTGATCTGAAGCAAATGATCAAAATTACCCGACTCAATTAAGTTAAAATCACTTCCCGACCATTGCTTAAGGTGTTTATCATCAATGGCAAACAATAAGTTTTTATAGGTTGAAATTTCTTTTATTTCAAATGCTTTGGTCTGATAGGTGTTATCGATTGACATGGCATCATTAAGAAAAATTAGCTTGGAATTATTGGTTAGAATCACCATTCTGCCATCCTGTAAAATTTCAATTTGCTTTGGAATATCGTTTGGCATATCTATGGACTCCACTATCTTAAGATTAGAATTATATACCTCAAACCCTTCGTCATTTAAGACGTAAATCTTCTCATTATGAACAAGTATATCGTTAATAAAATCTTCCCCTTCAATTTGTGTGAGGTTTTGATTTTCATGATTAAAGCTGTAAAACCCTGCACCTAGAGTACCAATTAAAATATTATTAGCATCGTAAGCTAAAGCCGTAACCATTTCATCTAAAACAATTTCATCTGTTTTTTGTTGATTTTTAAAAATAAGGAGTGTATTATCAATGGCTATGTAATATTCATTTTCTGAACGTACTAAAGCGTCATTTATCTTTTTATGGGTGTAAACACAAGATCCTATCCGGGTCTTGCCTTCATATTTGCAAACAGCCTGGTTGTTTACCACATAGACTGTACCTGAACTGTCAGTTTTAAGGTTTTTAATTTCATTAGGAAGTAGATAAGTATCAAATTGGGCATAAACTACCAAAACATTTAGCAACAAGAAAAATAAAAACAATGGTTTCATCATTGTTGTTTTAGTTCAATTTCTACATTAACTTCAATTTCAGGGGAAATTTTGGCGTGTACTATTCTTGGTATTTTGATGTCGTAATCTGCAAGCAATACTATAAAATTACTCGTTAAATAAATTACCTCATCTAGAATTCTATAGGATAATGGTAAATTTACAATTTGGTTGACGCCATGAATTTTAAATTTTCCTTTAGCCACTGCAGAAGTTGCACAGTCTTGGGTGCAGTCTTCATCTAAAATAATTTTACCGGTAAAAGTTGCATTAGGGTAATTCTCTGTTTCTAGATAGTGTTCGTTGAAGTGTTCTTGTTGTAAGGCAGAATTAAAACCTTGAAAAGATGACATATTAATTTTGAATGCAAAACTTAATTTTGAAACATCGATAATGCCATTTAAATCCTCAGATTCAGCTCTGATTACCTCCAGTGGTGCTTCTGATACAAACATAACTTTACCACTTCCTTTATAGTAATCCTGAGCCAATGTGATTTGAGACATGCATAGGAATGTGAGAATATACAAAGTATGTGGCATACTGGTGAATTTAAAAAAAAAAATTGAAACTCATAATTCGTCCATGATACTTTGAGTTAAATCCTAATGTCATTTCTTCATCATTTTTATCAATTGATGCCAAACATCAATTGTTATCTTAGCATAAAATCTAATGAGCGATTATCATATAGGTTTATCACCCATTTTTTTTACACTATTTCTCATTTAGATATCACATTAAAACCAAGACCAACTCTTTCTAAACTTTAAAATGGTAAATCGTTTAAATCTTCAGTATCAGATTTTTCAGAATCTCTATGGTTTTCTGTTGTATCTTTGGTATTTGATTCAATCTCGTGATTCATGAGATGGTAATCTCCATTTATAAAGAAATCTAAATCTGTGGCGTTTTTTTCATAAAATTCATCTACGGGAATACCATCAATCACATAAACTCTATAAAATTTCATCTTACCGCCAACAAAGTATTTCTGCTTAATGAATTCACGTCCTCTTTTGTCTTTATAAATTTTTCTTTTCTTTTTCAATATGCCTTAAATTGATCAATATTTGGTCTTTAGAATAGTCTTAAAATAATACACTAATATAATTATAATAAAAAAATTACATACGTTCGGGCACCTCAATCCCTAACAGACCACAAGCCGTTTTAATAACTTTTGCGGTTGATGCCGATAGTTGTACTCTAAATAATTTCTGTAAATCATTATCAGCACCTAAGATACTTAAATTCTGGTAGAATGAATTGAAAGCTTTCACCAATTCATAAGTATAATTGGCCAATATAGCGGGGCTGTACTGTTGCGCAGATTGGCCTATAACCACCGGAAACTGATACAATATTTTTATGAGGTCACGCTCTTTAACCTGTATTTTATAGTCTTCTATTTTTTGAGTGGTATCGCCTTCAAATTGCCTTAAAATAGATTGTATTCTGGCATAGGTATATTGAATGAAGGGACCGGTATTTCCATGAAAATCAACCGATTCTTCAGGGTTGAAGACAATACGTTTTTTTGGATCTACCTTTAAAATAAAATATTTTAATGCGCCAAGCCCAATTGAATCGTAAAGTTCTTGTTTCTTGTCTTCGTCGTAGCTATCAATTTTTCCGTGTTCGTCGGATATTTCTTTAGCTGTAAGTTTCATATCTTCCATCAAATCATCTGCATCTACAACCGTGCCTTCGCGGCTTTTCATTTTACCACTAGGTAAGTCTACCATGCCGTAACTTAAATGAAAAAGGTTTTTAGCCCAGTGGTAACCTAGTTTTTCGAGAATTAAAAACAAGACCTTAAAATGGTAATCCTGCTCGTTACCAACAGTATAAATCATGCGATCTACACCAAAATCTTCAACCCGTTTAACCGCGGTTCCTAAATCCTGTGTCATATAAACGGCGGTACCATCGGCTCTTAGAACAATTTTTTCATCTAAACCATCATCGCTTAAATCTATCCAAACACTGCCGTCGGATTTTTTATAAAATATCCCATCTTGAAGCCCTTTTTTTATGATGTCTTTGCCCAAAAGATAGGTTTCGCTTTCATAATAATTTTTATCAAAATTGACTCCCATGCGCTTGTAAGTCTCTTCAAAACCCTCATAAACCCAAGTATTCATTGTTTTCCATAAGGCCACTACCCTTTCGTCGCCGGCTTCCCAGCGTTTCAGCATATCCTGTGCTTCAAGTAAAATTGGAGCCTTAAGTTTAGCTTCGTCTTTTGGGATGCCTTTTTCTTCCAGTTCCTGAACTTCTTTTTTGTAAGCAATGTCAAAGCGAACGTAATATTTGCCTACCAGATGGTCTGGTTTCATTCCGGTAGATTCCGGGGTTTCTTCATGTCCAAATTTTTGCCAGGCCAGCATAGACTTACAGATGTGTATTCCTCTGTCGTTTATGATCTGCGTTTTAAAGACTTCATAACCCGCATAATCTAATATCTGAGCGACCGCATATCCCAAGGTAATATTTCGCATATGACCTAAATGCAGAGGCTTGTTGGTGTTGGGTGATGAAAATTCTACCATTACTTTTTGGGTATTGGCTTTATGTTTACCATAATACACATCGGTATTTATTTCATTTAAAACAGAAACTAAATAATCATCCGTCAATTCTATATTTAAAAACCCTTTAATAACATTAAAATCGCTCACCTCTTGAATGTGAGCTTTTAAATATGCTCCAATATCTTCAGCAAGTTTAGCCGGATTGGTTTTAATAAATTTAAGTAACGGAAAAACAACCAGAGTAAGATCGCCTTTAAATTCTTTTCGGGTTTGTTGAAATTCAAAACTTTCAACAGGAGTCTGGTAGGTGTTATTGAGAAAATCTTGTATATGTTGGCTTAGATTTTGTTCTAATTGCATAAAATTGAATTTACAACCGCAAATATAATCTAAAAAACAGAGCCTTTATTGATGATGTTTTTCGAATTTAGCTATATTTAAAAATTATAATTAACTATATTTATAAAACCTGTATTAAAGGTTTGAGAGTTATTAGGCAATCCTTATGAAAATTAAATTTTTGATTGCACTCAAGCTAACAGTTATACTAATCATAATATACAAATGGTTACTGGTTTTATAGAATACCAACAAAAAACAACTATGCTGCTTAATGTTTCTTATAATCGTCCAAAAATTAAACAACAAATAGACAATAGTGTCGGAAAATCTTTTTCTATAGTTGAGCGCATTAAATTAGGCGGAATTGGCTCCGGCAAACTGGTCATCAATTCTGCGAGTCAACAGATTCACAACCTTTTGATTTTAGACAGCTACACGAATGTCTGTAGCATGGAAATCAGGCCACAAGGCGTTATTTTGAATTTTAGATCAATCCTGGAAACTTATGCCCTTGTCATTCCCTACCATAAATTGCATATTTATAAAGGTGAATCTGAGCAATATTCCATTTTTATGGACAGTTATTTTGTAAAAGTGAAAGCCGACCAAAAACGGATTCACCAATTTATGCGTAAAGTTTTAGACCATAAACTTTCAGTTACCGGACAGGGTAATGATGAGTATTATAGCTGATTTACTAATATAACAATGAATCCATGTAATAATGTGGCAATTTGAAAATTTGAAAATTTGAAAATGCTTGACCCATAAATATAAGTTTAGGAGCATTAAACAGGGTGATATTGTAGTAATTTAACAATGCTCTAATGTGAAAATGTAATAATAATGTTGCAATGCAATAATGTGGCAGTGTAGCAATGTGTTAATTTGAAGATTTGGTAATTTGAAAATTTCATTGTTTGGCAATTTGAAAAATTGAAGATTTGAAAATGCTTGACCCATAAATATAAGTTTAGGAGCATTTAACAGGGTAATATTGTAGTAATTTAACAATGCTCTATTGTGAAAATGTAATAATGTAGCAATGCAATAATGTATTAGTGTAGCAAGGTGTTAATTTGAAGATTTGGTAATTTGAAAATTTCATTGTTTGGCAGTTTGAAAAATTGAAGATTTGAAAATCGGCTACTAGCTCTAAATTTTAAACTCATAACCCTTAACTCCATAACCTTATAACCTTTAAACTCATTATCTTTAAACCCATAACCTTTAAACCCATAACCTTTAAATCCATAAACTTATAACCTTTAAACTCATAACTCCATAAACTCAATAAATGAAAATTCTACTTACCGGTGCAAATGGCTATATTGGCATGCGTTTACTTCCCATTTTGCTTAAAGAGGGACATGATGTGGTTTGTGCCGTAAGGAGTGCAGACCGGTTGTCTGTTGACCATAAAACCAAGTCTCTGGTTGACATTGTAGAAATTGATTTTCTGGAAGATGATGAAGCCCAAATTCCACAGGATATAGATGTGGCCTATTACCTTATCCACTCTATGAGCAGCTCCACAACAGATTTTGATGACCTGGAAGCTCAGGCCGCTGGTCATTTTGTTACTTTAATGACAGACACTAGCGTTAAACAAGTCATTTACCTCAGTGGAATAGTCAATCAAAAAGAACTCTCAAAACACCTGGAATCCAGAAAACAAGTTGAGACTATTCTTGCCCGGGGGCAATATGCGCTAACGGTTTTAAAAGCTGGGATTATTGTAGGATCAGGTAGTGCTTCATTTGAAATCTTAAGGGATTTATGCGAAAAACTGCCGCTGATGATTACCCCCAAATGGGTGAATACTAAATGTCAACCGATAGCGATTCGTGATGTCATTACCTACCTTACCAGTGTGATAGACCGCAAAGATTGTTTTGATGAATCTTTTGATATACCAGGCCCGGACGCCCTGAATTATAAAGACATGATGAAAACTTATGCCGATGTACGTGAACTCCCCCTAAGCATTATCAACGTTCCTGTCATGACTCCAAAATTATCGTCTTATTGGTTATATTTTGTCACCGCTACGTCTTATAAACTGGCGCAAAACTTAGTTGACAGTATGAAAGTAGATGTCACTACAAAAGACCGCAGACTTCAGGAAAAGCTAAACCACAGCCAACTTACATACCGGCAGGCTATCGAACTGGCTTTTGATAAGATAGAACAAAACCAGGTCATTTCCAGCTGGAAAGATTCAAAGGTAAGTGGGAGATTTTCAAAACGAGATTTAAATCGGTTTATAAAAGTGCCACAATTCGGTTGTCTAAAAGACCATCAACACAGAAAAGTTGATGATGTGGACAAAACTTTAGAAAAAATATGGCAGATCGGAGGTCAGACGGGTTGGTATTATGCCAATTTTTTATGGCGTATACGAGGTTTTATTGATAAGATGGCCGGTGGTGTGGGTTTACGCAGAGGACGTACCAATATCTCGAGCATAAACCCCGGTGATGCCTTAGATTTCTGGCGCGTAGTTTTGGCAGATAAAGAAGAAAAACGTTTGCTGTTGTTTGCAGAAATGAAAATTCCCGGCGAAGCTTGGTTAGAATTTTATATTGACGATAATGATGTTTTGCATCAAAATGCCACGTTTAGACCCCGTGGACTCAAGGGCCGATTATACTGGTACAGTATGCTGCCATTTCACTATTTTATTTTTGCAGGAATGCTCAACAAGATGGCGAAGGCTTAGGAGTTGAGGTTTTAGATTTATGATAGAGTTTGAAAGTGACAAGTGACAAGTGGCAAGTGGCAATTCTAGATTTCAGGTTACAATTCCAGGTTTTAGGTTTCTGGTTTATTTGCTGTCCATTCAAAGTTCACAACTAATAGCTAAGAGCTAAAGGCCCAAAGTGTTCAGTCACAAAGTTTGTAGGCGATTAACTTTGTACGCTGTTCCGGATTCTAGATTCTAAATTTTAGATTTTAGAAATTCAAACTTTATGATTCAGAATTCAAAATTTCTAAATTCCAGACGCTGCTCTGAGCACTACCGAGGGGTTCCAGATTCTGTGTTTGAGGTGTTTCCTTTGTAATTTATTTAATTTTAAATGCTTATACTTACTTATAAACGGTTTTAATTGGTTAAAGTATTGATAATAAAAAATTAATTGATTTAGGCATATATTCAATAATTTTAAATAGTTGATATTGTATGTTTTAACTATGCAATTACTCTCTGTTTACTTTGAGTCTTCCCCGCCTGCGACCGGCATGTCTGAGTTACTCTGTGTTATAGCTATACAACAGAGGAAGCACAAAGTTTAGACATAAATGGTCTGTTACACAAAAAAGTTCACCCCATTCTTTTTTTGATTTAAATTATCAACAAATTTAAGGTTATTAACAAAGAAAAAAAGAAGCAAAAAAAGAAAGATATAAGTCATTATCATTATTTATTTTTTAACAATTTTAATTTACTTTGCTAATCTAAAGGAAAGCACAGATTTTCATGGAGTTATATTCCTTCTTCTCACAGGGTAATCAAACTAATTATATTATTTATGTGCCTAAGTCAAAAAATTAAAATTAATCCATTAAAAATCCTGTATTTTAAAAAAGTGTTATATTTTAAAATTGGCATCAATACAAAAAAAATCCGGTTTAATTTTAAAATGTTATCTTTTTAGGTAACTTTGTACTAAATTTAAATTTTAATAAATTGGATGAGTTTGAAAGAGAAATAATCCCATTTGAAAATCACTTTTGGGACTTTTACAACAAATTAAATCCTAAAGTACAGAAAAAATTTGACTGGACAATCACTCTAATTCAACGGACTAAAATTGTTCCCAAAAAATATTTTGACCACTTAACTGGTACTAATGGAATATGGGAAATACGTGTAAAGGTTGGGAGTGATATTTTCAGAGTATTCTGTTTCTTTGATAAAGGCAACCTTATAATATTGCTGAACGGATTTCACAAAAAGACTCAAAAAACACCAAAAAATGAAATTAAAAAAGCTGAAAAGCTTAGAACAAAATACTATGAAAACATATAAAAACGTAAAAAGCTGGAAAGACCATATAAATCAAAAATATGGCGAAACAGGGACAGAATCAAGAGAAAAATTTGAAGAAGAATTTGAGACTTTTCAAATTGGCGTTTTAATACAAGAAGCTCGTAAAAAACAAAAACTGACACAAACGCAGTTAGCGGAAAAAGTTGGAACGACTAAAAATTATATTTCTCGTATTGAAAATAATGCGAGTGATATTAGACTTTCGACTTTAATGAGGATAATTAAAGAAGGACTAGGAGGAAATTTAAAACTATCTGTTGACATATAAGAATCGAAAAAAGGGTACTAATACCAATAACAGCTATACACAATGACTTGGGTTTGGGCTGAAATGTAAAGACCGATTTTTTTGCTAATTTTATGATTGAATAAAAAAATTCGTGTATTTGTAGTCGCCACTAAGCATACACCAATCCGTTACTCCGAACTAAACTACTTTGTACTTTATAGGCTGTACTTTATACGTTTTAGTCTATTTTCTTATAACAAAAATATTTATCTTATAATAGGTCAAAGCTCTAATATAGATTTTAGATTTATGATTTATGATAGCAACTGGATTTGAAACTATTTTTTTTCTTATTTAAAATTATTGTAATTTTGCTTTATCAATATAGTTTAATTATATTGCTTTGGCGAGATGCATTTTAGTTACTAGTATAGATAAATGTATCATAGCATAAATTTTATGCTTGATAATTTAAAAATTGGCCCTGTAGCTCAACTGAATAGAGCTTTGGATTTCGGCTCCAACGGTTGGGGGTTTGAATCCCTCCGGGGTCACGACAAGCACAAAACCACAACGCCGATAGGTGTTGTGGTTTTATTGTTTTAGACAAACGTCAAAAGCCATAAGCTTTTGTAAGTGCAGGATAAAATAATAAAACCAAATTCCGACAATCTCGTCGGAATGGTTTTGTATTTCCAGCATTGAACCTAAAAGGATCACGGAGTAATCCCTCCGGGGTCACGACAATTCTACCATGACGATTTCCGTCATAGGTTATGTTTTATTGAAAAACCTCAAAAGCTTTCCTTTTGTAAATAGATGGTAAAATAAAAAACCCGAGTTCTTATATTTATTGGCATTTGCTGTCTGATGTGTTTAGGTGTTTAAAATACTATTTGGATATACTTTGAAATGATTTTGATGTATCAAAATTCATTGAACAATTATGTTTATCATAACTATCGTTTTTCAAATGAATTTTGAGACCACAAGTAATAGAATATCATAAGATAAAAATTATCATATCTTTCAGCCTAAAAGTTTTATTTTTAAAATTGGGGGTCGCCTTTACTAAAATTCTAATCTACTACCTTCATAAATTACAAAATAATAAGATTAATTTGTATATTTATCCAATATTTATTTTATGAAGCCTTACTCCAAGCTTTCAAAAATATTACCCGTTGTTCGGTGGATTTTAGCCTTTATTGGATTTGCAGTGATTGTATTTTCCGGAAAGATGACTCATCATATTTTTCATTGGAAATATAACAGCATAAGTCTTGTAATTTTATCAGCGGTTGGCTTATTATTGATGACGCCTTTAGTAAGTTATATCATCAAAGAAAGGATGAAAGACTAAAATTAAATCACATCCATGTGTACAAACTAATGCTTTCAACCATTTTATTGCCTTAAACCTTTAACAAGTATTTTTAGTGTATTGATTATGTGTTGTTTTTATGTTTCTTGCAGTATGATCTTGAATATTGGCGTTTATTACGCCTCAATCTGTTCAGTCAGTTAGGATTGCGGTGACTTTCTATTAAAGCTGTTATTCACAATTTTCAATTTCAAAAAGATTTGATATTTTAATATTACAAACAATTGAATTTAATAATAGAAAATAATTCGGTTAGCTTTACTAAATCCATCGATTAGAAAGGGGATTAAGATCTCATGTATAAAACTCTTCTGTAAACAAAGGTGATGAAAGGTAACGGTCTCCCCTATCGCAAACTATACTAACCACGACACCTTCTTCCAGGTTATTGCATATATGTACAGCCGCTGTAGCTGCTCCTCCACTGCTCATGCCGGAAAATATGCCTTCTTTTGCTGCCAGATACCTGGCCATTTCTGAGGCTTCTTTTTCGCTTACTTCTATCGTTTGATCAACTTTTTCAGGCTGGAATATCCTTGGCAGATAAGCCTCAGGCCATTTTCTAATGCCGGGAATTTTAGCTCCGTCTTGGGGATGAACACCTATAATTTTAATATCGGAATTTTTCTCTTTCAGATATGTAGAAGTGCCCATTATCGTTCCTGTGGTTCCCATGGAAGACACAAAATGGGTGATTGTTTCATGAGTATCTTTCCAGATTTCAGGACCAGTAGTTTTGTAGTGGGCTTTCCAGTTATCTTCGTTAGCAAACTGATTAAAGCTGAAATAACCTCCCTGACTAAGTTTATTTTCGACATAATCTCTGGAACCAATAATTCCTTTATCTGCAGTTGTTAGCGTTAGTGTTGCACCATAAGCCCGCATTGTTTTCTTACGTTCTTCTGTGGCACTCTCCGGCATTACTAATTCGATGTCTAAACCAAAAACACTAGCAATCATTGCCAGAGCAATACCAGTGTTACCACTTGTAGGTTCAATCAGTCTGGTTGTTTTAGAAATATCACCTCGTTTCAAAGCTTCATTTATCATATTAAAAGCAGCTCGGTCTTTAACGCTTCCTCCGGGATTATGACCTTCAAGTTTGAATAAAAGTTTAACTTTTGGATTCTTTATTAGTGTTTTGGCTTCTACCAATGGCGTATGTCCTACTAATTCTAATATGCTTTGCCCCATGCTATTTGCTTTTTATTGTTATCTGTGGTTTATGTGATACCATTGAATTTTCATTAACTGAGGAGGTCAACCACACATTACCACCTATGGTGCTATTTTTGCCGATGACTGTTTTTCCGCCAAGTATCGTGGCATTAGCATAAATCGTCACGTTACTTTCAATGGTGGGGTGCCGTTTTGTGTTTGCCATATTTTTATTGACAGACAAGCCACCCAAGGTGACACCCTGATAAAGTTTTACTCGATTTTTAATAATTGTAGTTTCACCAATAACCACTCCGGTGGCGTGGTCAATGAAAAATGGAACGCCAATTTTTGCCGAGGGGTTGATATCAGTTCCTGTGAGGGTGTGAGCCGATTCAGACATGAGTCTGGGGATTAAAGGTAAATCAAAAGTGCTAAGTTCATGACTCAGTCGGTAAATGGCAATGGCATAAAATCCCGGATACGATAAGTAAACCTCTTCAACAGAATTTGCAGCAGGGTCGTTTTCGAGAATAAATTTAGCATCTTGATTGAGGTCTTCTAAAATCTTAGGCAGCTTCTCCATATATTCTGTCCACTTCTCTCTGCAGGGATGATCACCCTGCCCACATACCATATCTGCGAGTTTTTTAAATTCCTCTTCGAGTTCACGCATGTAAGATTCAACCTCTACAGTTTTATCAAAAAGCGTTCTGAACAATGTTTTAGTAAACTTTTCTGTGCGGTCTTTGATTGAATAGAAGCAGGACACTTTATCCTTCTCATTTTCTATATTGGAAATAATTTCAGATCTATTTAATACGTACACTTTTTTTATACAAATTTACTTTTTGAAAAGTCCTTTGGCTTTAAAGTTATTATAAAATCTTAGGTTTTACATTTTTATTATAGCATAGTTATTCATTTTAGACTTTATTTTGAAATAATAATCATTAAAGTGTCACTAGCCTAGATGAAAGCTTCAGGGTTTAGCTTTATATTTTCTTTTATCTAGGATAAGAAACAAGTATACACAAATTTGAGATTCCAGACGTTGCCCTGAGCACAGTCGAAGGGTTCCAAATTCCAGGTTTTTATTTTCAGCACTGTGTTATTCAAAATTTTTAATTAATGAAAGTCTTTGGTTGTTTTCCTTTAAACTCATAACCCCATAAACTTAAAAACTTATTCATCAGTCTACGTTTAAAGACTTGTTTTACTTTGTACTCATTAGATGAAATTCAAAATTCAAAATTCAAAATTTATAACTTAAAATTCCAAATTCCAGATTCCAAATTCCAGATTCCAGACGTTGCCCTGAGCACAGCCGAAGGGTTTCAAATTCCAGATTTTTATTTTCAGCACTGTGTTATTCAAAATTTTTAATTAATGAAAGTCTTTGGTTGTTTTGCTTTAAACTCATAACCCCATAGACTTATAAACTTATAAACTTATTCATCAGTCGCCGTTTCAAAACTTGTTTTACTTTGTACTCATTAGATATAATTCAAAATTCAAAACTAATAGCTAAAGGCTAAAGGCTAAAAGTTTGAGCAAAGCGAAAATACAGCTTATGCGGGGCTAAAGACTCAAAGTGTTCAGTCGCCGGTTTCAGGTCATTTATTCAATACTAATTACTTATTTTCCGTTAAACTCATAACCCCATAAACTTATAAACTTATTCATCAGTCGCCGTTTCAAAACTTGTTTTACTTTGTACTCATTAGATGAAATTCAAAATTCAAAACTAATAGCTAAAGGCTA
>Ga0209931_1000481_pt1 | contig 24138 bp, 24 predicted proteins | sample SalPonR1_B_D1_MG_FD_185697 | JGI IMG/M metagenome (GOLD analysis project Ga0209931, IMG submission 185697) | Salt pond soil microbial communities from South San Francisco under conditions of wetland restoration - Salt Pond MetaG R1_B_D1_MG... ...
ATCGTTGGTCATGGCGTATCGTTCCTTTTGGAAGTTCTGGCAGGCTTCGACACCCGCCACGATACGCCGCCTTCTCAAACCCCGTCACCCAGATTCACGCATAGCTCGCGGCGAACCTGCCTCAAGGCGTTGCATGCGCTGATGATCCCGCTCACCTTCTGGTTCATGATCGCGACACCGGATTTCGTGCGCGAGGTCTTCGGGCCCAGGGGCGCGGCAATCAATTCCGACATCGCGCTGGTCTTCGTCACGCTGGCGCTGATCTGGTCGCTGGACTTTTTCCTGCGCGGGCTGGCCGGGCGACCGGGTCCCAAGCTGTCGCCCCGCCTGCGCCTGTTCCATCGCATCCTGCACCGGGCGCTGCTCATCGGGCTGTTCCTGGTGCCGGTGGGTGGGTTTCTTCTGGGGCTGACATCGCATCGGCTGCTCAAGGCAGGAGGCTGGCTGCCCATCGCCCCGCCCATGGACATGGAGCGCGCCAACGAGATCGTAGGCACATTGCACATCATCGAGTTCTACACCCTGGGCGGATTGGCGACGATCCACGCAGGCTTTCACATCTGGCGGCACGTGAAACTGCGCGACAACGCCCTGCGGATCATGGCGCCGAAGGTCCTGCATCGCTTTCTCTAGCGCTTTTCCATGTGGCAATGCGGCAGGGCGCTTGGTAATCATTCCTCATGCGCGAGACCCCGCCCCCCGCCGCGCCCGCCAAGGGCGACGAACATCGCTTTCCCTGCGACCAGTGCGGCGGCGACCTGCGCTTCGATCCGGGCGGCGGGCGCTTGGTCTGCGACCATTGCGGCGCGGCCGAAGCCCTGGACGGCACGGCCCCCGCCACGACCCCGCGTGAACTGGACTTCCGCAGCGCGGTCAGCGGCAGCCTTGACGCCGCCGAAATCGAGGAAACCCGGGTCATGTCCTGTCCCAACTGCGGCGCCCAGACCGAGTTCGACAGAGATATCCATGCCGCCGAATGCCCCTTCTGCGCGACGCCGGTGGTCACCGATACCGGCACGCACCGCCATATCAAGCCGAAGGGCCTGCTGCCCTTCGCGCTCGAGGAAAGCACCGCCCACGCGGCCATGACAGATTGGCTGGGCCGGCTTTGGTTCGCGCCGAACGGCCTGAAGACCTATGCCCGCAAGGGCCGCCGGATGCAGGGCATCTACGTGCCCTACTGGACCTTCGACGCCGATACCACGACCCGCTACCGCGGCCAGCGCGGCACCCACTATTACGAGACGCGCACCGTCGTGCGGGACGGCAAAAGCAAGCAGGTGCGCGTGCGCAAGACCCGCTGGCGCAGCGTTTCCGGGCAGGTCGCACGGTTCTTCGACGACGTGCTTGTGCTGGCCTCGCACTCGCTGCCGCGCCGGTACACCGATGCGCTCGAACCCTGGGACCTGTCGGACCTGGAGCCCTATCGCCCCGACTACCTGGCCGGGTTTCGCGCCGAGGGCTACCAGGTGGAACTGGAGGAAGCGTTCGGCGAAGCGCGCGAGAAAATGGACCGGGTAATCCGGCGTGACGTCAAGTTCGACATCGGCGGCGATGCCCAGCGTATCCGCGACATGGATACCGATATCGGCAGGCTGACCTTCAAGCATGTCCTGCTGCCCGTCTGGCTGGCTGCCTACTCCTATCGAGGAGAAACCTATCGTTTTGTCGTCAACGGACGCACCGGAAGGGTGCAGGGGGAACGGCCATGGTCCGCCATCAAGATCGCGGTTGCGGTGGTCCTGGGGCTGCTTGTTGCCGGGGCCGTCGGTTACGCGGTGGCCCTTGGCCAGGGGCAGATATAGGGGCGGGTTTGCGCTTGACCGGGGCCCGCCTGGTCCTGTTTACGAACAGCCACGTTATGTTGGCGCTAACATCCGGGTGAACACATGATCCTCTGCTGCGGCGAAGCCCTGATCGACATGCTGCCCCGGCAGTCCACCATGGGCGAGGAGGCCTTCGCCCCCCATGCCGGTGGCGCTGTCTTCAACACCGCCGTGGCACTGGGGAGGCTGGAGGCGCAGACGCAGTTTTTCTGCGGGATGTCATCGGATTTCCTGGGCGACCTGCTACGCGACCGCTTGGCCGAGAGCGGGGTGGACGCCGGACCGTCGCCCCGGCTCGACGCGCCCTGCACCCTCGCCTTTGTCCGGCTGGTCGCGGGCCAGGCCACCTATGCCTTCTACGACGAGAACTCGGCGTTGCGATCCCTACGGCCCGAACACCTGCCCGACGTGACGGCAAACGCCCTTTTCTTCGGCGGGATATCCCTGGTCGGCAATGGCTGCGGCCAGGTCTACGAGGACCTGATGCTGGCACAGGGGGAAACCCGCGTGACCATGCTCGATCCGAACATCCGCCCCGGTTTCATCCGCGACGAAGCGGCCTACCGCGCGCGGATCGAGCGGATGCTGCGCGCCGCCGACATCGTCAAGCTGTCCGACGAGGATCTGGTCTGGCTGCGCGGCGCGGGCGACCTCGCCACCCAGGCGCGCGGGCTTCTGTCGGAGCGCACCCGTCTGGTCTGCATCACCGAGGGGGCCCGGGGCGTGACAGGCCATACCGCCACGGGCGCCGTCTTCGTGCCGGCCCCGCAGGCGCAAGTCGTCGATACGGTCGGGGCTGGCGACACCTTCAACGCGGGGTTGCTGGCCGCGCTGGACGACGCCGGGGCGCTGACCAAACCGGCACTGACCGCGCTGGACGAGACCCCGCTTCGGGCCGCCCTGACGCTCGGCGCGCAGGCCGCCGCCGTGACAGTGGCCCGCGCCGGGGCCAACCCGCCTACGAGGGCCGAACTGTGAGGGCCGTGGTTCAGCGCGTTTCCGAAGCCGCCGTGGATGTCGACGGCGTCCGGATCGGCCAGTGCGGTCCGGGCCTGTTGGTCCTCGTCTGTGCCATGCGGGACGATACGGCTGACCTGTCCGGCAAGCTGGCGACCAGGATATCCAGACTGCGCATCTTCAAGGACGAGGCCGGGCGCATGAACCGATCGGTGCTCGATGTAGGCGGCTCGGCGCTTGTCGTCAGCCAGTTCACACTGGCCGCCGATACCAACCGAGGCAACCGCCCCGGATTCTCCATGGCCGCCAGTCCGCAGGACGGCGAGCGACTGTATCTGCACTTCGCAAAGGCTCTTGCAGGGCTTGGCGTGCCGGTGGAAACCGGGCGGTTCGGCGCCGACATGAAGGTGTCGCTGCTCAATGACGGGCCGGTGACGCTCTGGCTGGACACGGGGGGCTAGAGGAACCCGCGCCAGGCCAGCACCGCCAGAACCCCGAGCGCCACCACCACCAGGTTGAAGACAAGCACCCCCGCAAGGCCCAGCAGCCGATCGAGGCGCTGCGCCTTGGGGTCGATGCCGCGCAGGTGCCCAGCAACGCGTGCAGCCGCGGCCCTCAGCGCCGGTCCATCGACCATCGGGACCAGCCGGGGATGAGCCGACAACGCGCGCGCGCGCAGGATGCTGGCCAGGTCCCGGCGCACCGCGCGCGGTAGCGACCGCCCGGCCCGCCGTGTCAGCACGTCCAACGAGGCGCCGCGAAGACCCAATCGCGCGTGCATGAGGCGGGTCAACTCCGCCTCCATCCGGTCCAGATCCTGATCCATCATGCCTTCATATCGCCCCGCCCGGGGGCTTTCAATTCTGCGACCACGGGGCTAAGCCATTGCCCATGCTGAACGTGATAGAACATGGCGAGCCGGGGCGGCCACAGGTGCTTATCGCTCACGGGCTGTTCGGGTCGGGCCGAAACTGGGGCGTGATCGGCAAGCGCCTGGCGGACACCTTCCACGTGCTCTGCCCGGACATGCGCAATCATGGCGACAGCCCATGGTTCGACAGCCATTCCTATGAAGACATGGCCGACGATCTGGCGGGCCTGCTGGACGGCCCCGCAGACGTGGTCGGGCACTCCATGGGGGGCAAGGCGGCGATGATGCTGGCGCTGACCCGGCCCGACCTGGTGCGTCGCCTGGTGGTCGCCGATATCGCCCCGGTCGCTTACGGGCACAGCCAGTCACACAACATCGCCGCCATGAAAGCGGTCGATCTGTCCGGCGTGACCCGGCGATCCGAGGCGGCGCCGTTACTGGACGCGGATGACGAGGTCAAATCCTTCCTGCTCCAGTCGCTGGACGTGGCCGAGGCGCGCTGGAAACTGAACCTGGACGTGCTCGACCGCGAGATGGACAGGATCATCGGCTGGCCCGAGGTGTCGGGCCGGTTCGACGGCCCCGCCCTGTTCCTTTCTGGTGGTCGGTCGGATTACGTCCGGCGCGAACACCGCGAAACGATCAAGGCGTCTTTCCCGCAGGCACGGTTTGCCAGGATCCCCGATGCGGGGCATTGGCTGCATGCCGAGAACCCCCGCGACTTCGAAGCCACGCTGCGCGCGTTTCTGGCGTGATCAGACCTCTTGCGCGTCGGGGTCGGGGATCAGGTCCCTGTCCTTTTCGCGCGTGTGGTCAAAGGCCGGGTCGTTGCGCTTGATGCGGCGCGAGACGTAGTGCGAGGCCGGCCAGGCCGACAGTAGCCCGACCGCGAAAGCGCCAAGGATGGCGGGCCACGTGTAGTAGCCCAGCGAGATTACGGCGATGACCAGTCCCCCCGACAACACCGGGAAAAGGGCGGAAAACATCAGGATGAGTTTCAGGCGATCCATGATTGGCCTCCTTTCTTGCACCGAGGGTATGCAGCAGGCCGACCGGACCAAGAGGATTTCAACAGGTTGTGATCCTCAGCCCCCAAGCCCCCGCGCCACCAGTGCCGAGACCGGAAGCGCCACGATACCCCCTGTCGCCGCGGCGCCCAGCAGCGGCCAGAGCCCCGTCATTCCCGCCACCAGCGCGACCACCACGCAGGTGCCCGCAAGGGTCGAGGCGATGACGCCGAAAAGCGCCTTGGCCAAATGACTCATCCCCGGTTCAGGATCGCCCGGGCGACCATGATCGACACGGGCACGGCAACGGTAAAGCCCAGCGCGGCGGCAATGATGATCGGCCGGGCGGTATCGAGGCCCATGACCAGCCCGGCGATGATGAAGGTCCCGGCCAGCGAGGTGCCGATGACGAAGAACAGAATGGCGGCAAGACGGCCCATGTGAGACTCCCTTGGGTGTTTGTATGGGGAGTGTGGCATGTGTCGGGGGTCGGGGCGTTGATTTGGGTCAAGACGCCGCCATCGCCGACAGCGCCCCGGCAGCAGGTGCCGCGCGATGGCCAGACCGCGGGATGGCGACCCGAGGTCGGGGCAGCGCGCTTTATGCCCGCCAAGTCCGGACGACGCTTAAGCGAAGCGCCAGCGACCCCAAATCGCCAGCCCGTCGGAGCGGTCTGGCGATCGCGCGGCACCTGCGGTGCTATTCGCGCGGAGCGCAACTAGACCAAACTTCAAAAACTGAAAAGAACTCATTATCTAACTCTATCTGTTCTGCCTGCACAATCACGCTCAATTGCCTGAAGTATGATCTCGCGAGCGCAGTGCGAAAGCGCGAGGGTACCAGAAAGAGATCCTAACCGTCCATGGGCGAAAGCATTTCTAAAACCAACACAAACTGCGAAGAAATTTTTCTCATCTTCGCCGTCCGCAAATTCCCTTATTTTCGACTTCAATCGGCAGTCCTTTTGTGCTCCAATCAAGCGAGAGTAGAAGTTAGCTTCCAAATTTTGGCTTTGCGCCTTTGCGCGAAACCGCTTTCCATCATCAATCGTGAATATATCTCTATAGACATCAAACCAGGGGCTATCCCGAAGTCGACAATACGTCTCAAAAGCAGCCGCAGACAAAGTGAATATTAATTGTCCTGTATAATTATCGACAGGTTCTTCACCTTTATACCCGTCAGCGTTCAAACCAGTCACATTCCTGGCCAAGAGAAACTTTGACGCTGCTTGAGAAATTGGGCTTGTTACGAACCATTTGCCGCATTGCGATCTTCCCAAAGAGAACCCTGTGTCGTCTAAACAGCTGCGCTTATGCCCTAACTGGTCGATTTTGTAATGAAGTTCTATAAAGAACTCTGGCGCCCCATTGAATGGGTTTACCATATTAAAGTTTCCCTTTTTTCGTATCATTTAAGCCTGAGACAGCAACCATCTCATTATAGCGAATATCACTTTTTAAGTAATTGCAACAAAAATTTTCGTAGGGGTTAAATCTTCGATGAGCGAAGCTATTACGAACACGACCCGCAATCGGCTGCGCCAATCACCTACCCGTTCCGCCCTTGTACACGCCAAAACTGGATCACCCCTCCACCATCAACGCCGATCTTATCCAGCCCCAACCGTGTGCGGCCACATTTGGCTGCGCCAAACGTATACCCGCACGCGCCTAAAAATGGCCAGCTTCAGCTGTCCATTTTTAGTGCGGAAATAAACGCCTCCTGCGGGATATCCACCTTCCCGAACTGGCGCATCTTCTTCTTGCCGGCCTTCTGCTTGTCCAGCAACTTGCGCTTGCGCGAGGCGTCGCCGCCGTAGCATTTCGCCGTCACGTCCTTGCGCATGGCGCTCAGCGTCTCGCGGGCGATGACCTTGCCGCCGATGGCCGCCTGGATCGGGATCTTGAACATGTGGCGCGGGATCAGGTCCTTGAGTTTCTCGCACATGGCCCGGCCCCGCATTTCGGCCCGGTCGCGATGAACCATCATCGACAGGGCATCCACGGGCTCGTCGTTCACCAGCACCTGCATCTTGACGAGGTTGTCCTCGCGGTAACCCGTCAACTGGTAGTCGAAACTGGCATAGCCCTTGGTCACCGATTTCAGCCGATCGTAGAAATCGAACACCACCTCGTTGAGCGGCAGGTCGTAGACCACCATGGCACGGCTGCCGGCATGGCTGAGATCGAGCTGGATGCCGCGCCGATCCTGGCAGAGCTTGAGCACGTCGCCCAGGAATTCGTCCGGCACGAGGATCGTGGCCTTGATGCGCGGCTCTTCCACGTGGGCGACATGGGTCAGGTCGGGCATGTCGGCGGGGTTGTGCAGTTTTTCGCACGTCCCGTCTTTCATGTAGACGTGATAAACGACAGAGGGCGCGGTGGTGATCAGCTCGATATCGTATTCGCGCTCGATCCGGTCGCGAATGACCTCGAGGTGCAAAAGCCCCAGGAAGCCGCAGCGAAAGCCGAAGCCCAGCGCCGCGGACGACTCCATTTCATAGCTGAACGAGGCATCGTTGAGGGCCAGCTTGTCGATGGCATCGCGCAGGTCGTTGAACTGGGCGCTGTCAACCGGGAACAGCCCGCAGAACACCACCGGCTGCGCCGGCTTGAACCCTGGCCAGGGCGTGTCGCAGGGGTGCTTGTCGTGGGTGATTGTATCGCCCACGCGGGTGTCGCGCACCTGCTTGATCGAGGCGGTCAGAAAGCCGATCTCGCCCGGGGCCAGTTCATCCACCGTCTGCATCGAAGGTTTGAACACGCCGATCCGGTCCACCTGGTGGACCGAACCGTTCTGCATCATGCGGATGCGGTCGCCCCTTTTCAGTACCCCGTCGCGGATGCGTACCAGAACGATGACGCCCAGGTAGGGGTCGTACCAGCTGTCCACCAACATGGCCTTGAGGGGGGCGTCGCGCGTGCCCTCCGGCGGGGGCAGATGGGCGATGATCGCCTCCAGCACGTCGCGGATGCCCTCGCCCGACTTGGCCGAGACGGGGATCGCGCCGCTGGCGTCGATACCGATCACGTCCTCGACCTGTTCGGCGACCCGGTCGATATCGCTGGCGGGCAGGTCGATCTTGTTGAACACCGGGATCAGCTCGTGATCCGCGTCAATCGCCTGGTAGACATTGGCGAGCGTCTGCGCCTCGACCCCTTGCGTGGAGTCCACCACCAGCAAGGACCCCTCGACCGCGCGCATGGACCGGCTGACCTCGTAGGCGAAATCCACGTGGCCGGGCGTGTCGATGAGATTGAGCACATAATGCTGCCCGTCCAGCGCGTCATACTCGATACGCACGGTGTTGGCCTTGATGGTGATGCCGCGCTCGCGCTCGATATCCATGGCGTCGAGCAGCTGCTCCTTCATGTCGCGGTCGGGCACGGTGTTGGTGGCCTGGATCAGGCGATCGGCCAGCGTCGATTTCCCATGGTCGATATGCGCCACGATCGAGAAATTGCGGATATGGGTCAGGTCGGTCATGTCGCCCGATATGTCCGGGTTTGCGGGCTTTGGCAATGGGGCAAAGCTGCGCGGGCGCTGCAGGTCGAGGCGCCCCGGGGGTATCCTGCGCTCCACCGCGAGCGGTGACGGCAAGGGATAGAAAGGACCCGCGCAGGCCCGTTGCGGTCAGGCTGCTGGCGCCGTGGGTCACGTCGATGCTGATCGAATAGCGAAGGGGCTTTTCCGCCTGTCCAGGGTGGCGACGCGGCCGCGGCACGGACCAAGCGCCATAAGGAACTGATCGACGGGACTCAGGGATATGGTGCGGTCGAGAAGACTCGAACTTCCACGGGTGTTACCCCACAGCGACCTCAACGCTGCGCGTCTACCAATTCCGCCACGACCGCACTGTCACTGGCTTGGTGACGGGGTCTTTAGACAACCGCGCCCGTCACCTCAAGCACAAAATTAGACACGCGCGGCGGGCCCGCGGCGCTGCCGCCACCAGAGAGCCGCCAGCACCACGAACCCGCAGCCAACGACGATCCAACCCATCTGTGATGGCGCGTCCAAGACAATCTCGTTCATCCTGCGCCCGGGCACAAAGGTGAACAGACCAGCCAGTCCAAGCGCGCCGAAACAGGTCGCTTCCAAGGCCATCCGATGTTCGACAAAGCGTCGTGCCCGGGCATGGCGCACCCCGTCGAAAACACCCACCAGGGCGATTGCGCTGAACAAGTGAATGGGCCCGAGATGGCCGACCAGCGCCAATTGTCCGCTCGGGATCAAGAGGCCGGTCAGCGACAGGCCCACGATGCCCGTCACCCAGGTATATCCGGCCCGCTTGTGCCAGCGATCACGCCGCCTGCGCCACAGCGCGACCGGCGCCGCCAGCAGGGCGGGCAACGCGCACAACATGTGCAGCTGCATGATGAACGACGCGTCGAGGAAAGGCCGGACGGTCACGCGCGGGTCTCCTGCATTGGCATGGCGGTGACATTTGCCTATGCATGGGGCGCGCCTGCCCGCCGGCGCAAACCGGGATACGCGAACAAACAGGAGCCTTTCGTGAACGACGTCGGCCCGCAATCCGCGCTTTGCCAGTTGCGGCGGCAGTTTCAGCATCCCGTGACGCTGAGCATCCTTGCGGGCCTGGTGGCCACGCGACACACTCGGACGCGGGCGCGTCGCACCCTTGTCACCGCTGCCCTGACCGGTCTCGCCGCGTTGGTCGCCGTTTTCGCGGTCAACGCGGTGACTTTTGCCTACGTCCCGCCCCCCGGCGCGGCCCTGTCGCTGGCGGCGCAAGTCCTGGCGATCAGCCTGGTAATCACGGGGGTGACCAAGGTGGTTTTCCACGCCTTGGACAAGGCACATTCCCCTGCGCCCGATCAACCCCGCCTTCTGCCGATCCTCGAACGCCTGCCGCTGGGGAAGCGTGGCGCTCTGGTGGCACTTTCGGTCGAGGACCATTATGTCCGCATCCGGATTGTAAAGGGTGAGGAGAAGGTGCTCATGCGGCAAGCCGAGGCCATGCGCGAGGTGGGCGGCACCCCCGGTGGGCAAGTCCACCGTTCGCACTGGGCGGCCTTCGGGCAGGTCCTGGCGGCGCGGCGCGATGGGGACCGCGCCATCCTGACCATGGCGACGGGCCCCGAGATGCCCGTCAGCCGCGCGAACCTGCCCAAGATAAAGGAGGCGGGGCTGCTGCCCCGGTGAACGCATGGTCAACTGGATCACCACGGACGGGCTGACCGACTACGAGGCCGCCGTCGCCTTCATGGAGGACCGCGCGGCGGCCATCGCCGAGGGCCGGGCCGAAGAGTGCATCTGGCTGGTGGAACACCCGCCACTTTACACCGCGGGCACGAGCGCAAGGCCCGCCGACCTGGTCGATCCGGACCGGTTTCCCGTTCACACGACCAAGCGCGGCGGACAGTATACCTATCACGGCCCCGGCCAGCGGGTGGCCTACGTCATGCTGGACGTGGGCCGCAGGGGGCGCGACGTGCGCTGCTTCGTCCGCGATCTCGAACGCTGGGTCATCGCCACGCTGGACACGTTCAACATCAAGGGCGAGGTGCGCCCCGGCCGCGTCGGCGTCTGGGTGGAGCGCCCGGAAAAGCCACCCCGGCCCGACGGCACCCCGCGCGAGGACAAGATTGCCGCCATCGGCATTCGACTGCGCAAATGGGTCAGCTTCCACGGCATCAGCCTCAACGTCGACCCCGACCTCAAGCATTTCAGCGGCATCGTGCCCTGCGGCATCTCGGACCACGGCGTCACCTCACTGGTGGACCTCGGCTTGCCCGTGACCATGGCCGATCTGGACGTGGCGCTGCGACAGACATTCGAGGCATCTGTCGGGGCCCGTGAATGACCCGGCCACGTCTGGCGCTGTCAAACGCCCGGCGCGGCTGGACGCCGCGCCGGGTCGGGGCTCAGAAGCGCCGCGTGGCGCCGAAGGCGATGCGGTTCATCTTGTTGTCGATCGCGAAGGCAGAGTCAGCACCGTCGCCCGACAGCTCGATGGCCGAGCTGTTGAACTGCATGTGGTTGAGCTCGGCCTTGAGCGACCAGCCGTTACCGAGATCATGGTCCAGGCCGATCCCGATCACCCAGCCGCCGCGGGTTTCGCTGGCCGTCATGACATCATCGGACCCGTTTGTATGGGAATGGTCCTGCCGAATGAACGCCCCGCCTGCTTCGGCGTAGAGAAGCGTGTTTCCCGTGACCTGCCCGTAGCGCCCGGTCAGTGTTCCCAGCGCGTTCGTCTCCGATGAGAACGGCCGGTCCGAAGAGCCGACGCCGCCAAGGCCGTCGCCTTCGATCTTGCCGACCATCAGGTCGGCTTCGATCCCCATCACCTGGGCGCCGGTTTGCATGTTGTATCCCACGACACCACCGATGGCCGCCCCCCTCAGGTCATAGTCGGCGGCATTCAGCGAATCGCCGTCGCCCCCCTGCCCGCCAGATGAGCCATTGATGCCGTGCCATGCCACGTCACCCATGCCCCCGCCCAGCAGAACGCCATAGTAGCCTCCGGACCAGTCCTGGGCCTGAACGGACCCGCCAAGCGCCACGAGTGCCGCACTGATCACATATGCTGAAAATCGTCTCATGTTATACTCCTTTGACCGTGGAGTGCCCCGATTATCGAAGCGCCGACTCACACATTCAGACATTAGCATTTTTTTGATTGATATGTCTTGATATGGATCATCTGAGCGTCATCGATGGGCCAAAATGCCTGCGCGCCAGGGGTTTTTATATCGGATGTCCGCGCGATCGCCCACAACGGCCGCTCGGGAGAACAACTCGAATACCCGAGTCTTCTTGTTGTTACGTATCTGTCGCTTTCCTGAAACTCGCGGGGGCTAGCAACGTTGTCGGAACGAATCCAACCACAGCTGTCAGGAGAGACCGATGAAAGATATCGACACTGTCAACATGTCCGCCGATGACTGGGACGAGCAGACCTTCCCGCGTCCCGACACCAACGACTTCGACCAGGTGGTCGAGCGCGCCATCTCGCGCCGCGGGTTCCTGGGCGGCGTGCTCGCCTTCGGCTCGGGCGCCGCCGCGATGGGCACCGGCCTGCTCAGCTCCTCCTCGGCCGAGGCGCAGGCGGCCGCCAGCCGCTTCCCCTTCACACCCATCGACATCCAGACCGACCACACCGTTCATGTCCCCGAGGGCTACACCTGGCACACGATGGTGCGCTGGGGCGATCCGTTGTTCTCGGATGCTGACGGCTATGACGTGAACGCGGGCGGCGGCCCGGTCGAGGGGTCGGACCGCGTGTTCGGCGAGAACACCGACGGGATGGAAACCTTCGCGCTGGGCGGTCGCACGATCCTGGCAATCAACAGTGAGTACACCAACCGCGGCACCAACCTGCCGGCCGAGCAAGAGGGTGTGCCCGCCAACGCCGGCGACGTGCGCAAGCTGCAGAACCTGCAGGGCGTGACCGTGGTCGAAGTGGCCGAGGGCGAAAACGGCTGGTCCATCGTCAAGGACAGCCCGTTCAACCGCCGCATAACGCACAACACGCCGATGACGATCGTCGGCCCTGCCGCCGGGCATGACCTGCTCAAGACCGAGGCTGATCCGACCGGCACGCGAAGCCTCGGCACCATGAACAACTGCGGCTCGGGCCGCACGCCCTGGGGTACCTACCTGACCTGCGAAGAGAACTTCAACGGCTACTTCGGCTCGACCGCCGAAACGCAGGACCAGAAGCCCAACGCGCTGGTCGACGGCTATGCCCGTTACGGCATCGGGACCGACGGCTGGGGCTATGACTACCACAAGTGGGACGCGCGGTTCGACACGTCGCAGAACCCGAACGAGCCGCACCGCGCCGGCTGGGTCGTCGAGATCGACCCGACCGATGCCGATAGCACCCCGGTCAAGCACACCGGCCTTGGCCGCTTCAAGCACGAGAACGCCGAGGTCGTGCTGGCAGCGGACGGGCGCGTTGTCGTCTACATGGGCGACGACGAACGCGGCGAGTTCATCTACAAGTTCGTGTCGAATGGCACCTATGCGCCCGGCGGTTCGACCGACGGGTTGCTCGACGATGGCACGCTCTACGTGGCGAGGTTCAGCGACGACCAGACCGGCGAATGGCTGCCCCTGACCCCCGAGACCACCGGCATGGAGAGCGACGCGGAGATCCGCATTTTCGCCCGCAAGGCCGGCTCGGCGGTCGGCGCAACCACCATGGACCGCCCCGAATGGATCTCGGTGAACCCGCACGCGGTCGAAGGCTACTGCTGTCTGACCAACAACCGCAACCGCGGCGTCAAGGCCAACGCGGGCGGCGACGAGACCCCGGTGGGCGGCCCCAACCCGCGCGAGGTCAACCACTATGGCCAGATCGTGCGCTGGATGCCGCACGGCGACGACCATGCCGCGGACACCTTCGACTGGGATCTCTACGTCATGGCCGGCAACCCGACCGTGCATGACGATGCCTATGCCGGGTCGTCCAACATCACCACGGGCAACATGTTCAACTCGCCCGACGGTATGGCCTTCGACAGCACCGGCCTCGTCTGGATCCAGACCGACGGTGACGATGACAACGCGGGCGACTTTGCAGGCATGGGCAACAACCAGATGCTTGTGGGCGATCCGGTCACCGGCGAGATCGCGCGCTTCATGACCGGCCCCAATGGCTGCGAGGTCACGGGCCTGTGCTGGTCGAACGACCGGCGGACCATGTTCGTGGGCATCCAGCACCCGGGCGGCAGCTGGCCCGACGGCGAAGGGCTGCCCAGGTCCTCGGTGATCGCGGTCAAGCGCGAGGACAACGCGATCCTGGGCTGACGGGCGGCGAGGCATACCTTGCAGGTCACACGGGCGGGCCGCCCAAACCGGGCGGCCCGTTCCTGTTTCACGGTGTAACACCGTTGCTTGAAAAAAATTGCGGCAGAACGCCAGGCGACTTGATTTGCGTCAACGCGCGCCCGGCGGGAAATCGTCATCGACGGTCCCGAAAAGACGATACTGCGCCATTTTAACCCATGCGTTTCCCGGCATGGGTTGTTGCCTCGTTCCCGCCACCGCTCTAGAACGAACTCCGAAGGGGGAGTCCTGCGTGACTCGCCCGATCAAGACTTTGCGCAGAGGAGAGCCACATGGCGGACGCAGCCATCCACGGCCACGAGCACGAGGACAACCGGGGGTTCTTCACCCGCTGGTTCATGTCAACCAATCACAAGGACATCGGCATCCTGTATCTTTGGGTGTCCGGGATCGTCGGGTTCATATCGGTGGCCTTCACCGTCTACATGCGGCTGGAGCTCATGGAGCCCGGCGTGCAATACATGTGCCTCGAAGGCGCCCGCTTCACCGCGGCCGCGGCGGCGGAGTGCACCCCCAACGGGCACCTTTGGAACGTCATGATCACCTACCACGGTGTGCTGATGATGTTCTTCGTGGTCATTCCCGCGCTCTTCGGCGGCTTCGGCAACTACCTGATGCCGCTGCAGATCGGTGCGCCCGACATGGCTTTTCCGCGGCTGAACAACCTGTCGTTCTGGATGTTCGTGGCCGGTGTGGCGCTTGGCATCGCCTCCATGCTCGCGCCGGGCGGAAACGGCCAGGCGGGGGCCGGTGTCGGCTGGGTTATGTACCCGCCGCTGTCGACCGCTTCGGCCGGTATCTCGATGGATCTTGCCATCTTCGCGGTGCACGTCTCGGGGGCATCTTCCATCCTTGGTGCGATCAACATCATCACCACCTTCCTGAACATGCGCGCCCCGGGCATGACGCTGCACAAGGTTCCGTTGTTCGCGTGGTCGATCTTCATCACCGCCTGGATGATCCTGCTGGCCCTGCCCGTGCTGGCCGGCGCCATCACCATGCTTCTGATGGACCGGAACTTCGGCACGACCTTCTTTGATCCGGCCGGTGGCGGTGATCCGGTGCTCTACCAGCACATCCTGTGGTTCTTCGGCCATCCCGAGGTCTACATCATCATCATTCCCGCCTTCGGGATCATCAGCCACGTGATCGCCACCTTCAGCCGCAAGCCAATCTTCGGCTACCTGCCCATGGTCTATGCCATGGTCGCCATCGGCGTGCTTGGCTTCGTCGTCTGGGCGCACCACATGTACACCGTCGGCATGTCCCTGACCCAGCAGAGCTATTTCATGCTGGCCACCATGGTGATCGCGGTGCCGACGGGGGTGAAGATCTTCAGTTGGATCGCCACGATGTGGGGGGGGTCGATCGACTTCAAGACCCCCATGTACTGGGCCTTCGGGTTCCTGTTCCTCTTCACAGTAGGCGGTGTCACCGGCATCGTGCTGTCGCAGGCGGGCGTGGACCGGGCGTATCACGACACCTATTACGTCGTCGCCCACTTTCACTACGTGATGAGCCTTGGTGCCGTCTACGGCATCTTCGCGGGCATCTATTTCTACATGCCCAAGCTATCGGGCAGAAAGTTCCCGGAATGGGTCGGCAAGACCCATTTCTGGGCCATGTTCATCGGGTCCAACCTGACCTTCTTCCCGCAGCACTTCCTGGGCCGCCAGGGCATGCCGCGCCGTTACATCGACTACCCGGAGGCCTTTGCCACCTGGAACTACGTCAGCTCGATCGGTGCATTCATCGCCTTCGCCTCGTTCCTGTTCTTCATCGTAATGCTGTTCAAACTGCTGCTGAGCCCGAAGAACGCGACCGAGAACAACCCCTGGAACGAATGGGCCGACACGCTGGAATGGACCCTGCCCTCGCCGCCGCCCGAACACACCTTCGAGCAGTTGCCCAAGCAAGAGGACTGGGACAAGGGACACGCCCACTAGGGGACACATGCAACGCACTTCGAGGGCCCCGGGATTTCCGGGGCCCTTTCCTTTTGCGGCCACCGGATTACTTGCCGGGCGGAGAACTGCCGAAATGCCGGAATTCTGGTCATGCCCTACGAATGGACAAGCTCCGACGCGCCCGACGGGCCACGGGCCGAACTGCATCTCTGGCCCTACCGATCGCTGCTGCGGCGGGACTTCGTGATCTTCATATCGCTGACCGCGGCGCTGGTGCTGATCCCGCTGCTGGTGTTGATCGGCTCGCCGGTGCTCTGGGGCATCCTGCCCTTCATCCTCGTCATGCTGGCGGGGGTCTGGTGGGGGCTGTCACGATCCTATCGAGATGGCGAGATCGTCGAAGAGCTGCGCCTCTGGCCGGACCGGGTGGAACTGGATCGCCATGATCGCAATAACGGCCATCGCAGCTGGTCGGCGAACCCCTATTGGGTGCAGGTGACCATGCGCGAGGACGGACCCGTTCCGAACTACATCACCCTCAAGGGCGCGGGCCGCGAGGTCGAACTGGGCGCCTTCCTGTCCGAGGTCGAGCGCACGGCGCTTTTCGACGACCTGCAGACACGGCTGGCCCGACTGTCGACCATGACAGCGCGGCCTGATCCCTGAGATCGGGGGCCGGCCGTCCGGGTCCGGCCCTAGCCCAGCCGATCCTTGACCATGGGGCCGACCTTGCCGAAATCCATCCGGCCCGTGTACTGTGACTTGAGCTTGCTCATGACCTTGCCCATGTCGCGCAGGCTTTCGGCGCCGACCTCGGAAATGGCCTTGTCCACGGCCTTGGCGACCGCGCCCTCGTTCATCTGCTGGGGCAGGAACGCCTCGATCACGGTGATCTCGGCGCGTTCCTTCTCGGCCAGTTCCAGCCGCCCGCCCTCTTCATAGGCGCGGGCGCTTTCTTGGCGTTGCTTGACCATCTTGCCCAGTATCGCCAGGATCTCGGCATCGCCGACGCCGTCCTCTGCGCCGTCGCCACGCAGGGCAATGTCGCGGTCCTTGATCGCCGCATTGATAAGGCGCAGCGTCGCCAACTTTTCGCTGTCCTTGGCCCTCATCGCCTCCTTGAGAGCGGTGTTCAGGCGCGTGCGCAAATCCATCGGTGTGATCCCCAGTTCCTGCCATGTCCATCGGCACAAGCCTGCATCCTACCGCATTTCCCAACGGGCTCACAAGGACCACAGTGTCCGGTTGACGCGGCGGCCTTGACCCGCCCCGGCCTCGCCCGTAAACCCCGATCAGTCCGCCAAAGGGGAGTCGCGCAGCATGGCCCGTTCCGAGACCGCCAAACCGACAGCCTGCCTCGTTCTCGCAGACGGCAGCGTCTTCTACGGCACGGGTTTCGGCGGGACCGGCCAGACCACGGCGGAACTGTGTTTCAACACCGCTATGACCGGCTACCAGGAAATCATGACCGATCCCTCCTATGCCGGACAGGTCGTGACCTTCACCTTCCCCCACGTGGGCAATGTCGGCGTCAACCCGGAAGATGACGAGACCGCGGACCCCGTGGCCGAGGGGATTGTGGTCAAGTGGGACCCGACCGAGCCCTCGAACTGGCGCTCTGCCGAGCGGCTCGAAGCCTGGCTATCCAAGCGCGGGCGCATTGGCATCGGCGGCGTCGATACCCGCCGCCTGACCCGGGCGATCCGCAAGCAGGGCGCCCCGCACGTGGCCTTGGCCCATGACCCCGCCGGGGACTTCGACCTCGACGCGCTGCTGGCCGCCGCGCGCGGGTTCTCGGGGCTCGAAGGGATGGACCTTGCGCGCGAAGTCACCTGTGCCCAGTCCTATCGGTGGGACGAGATGCGCTGGGCCTGGCCCGAAGGGTATGCCCGCCAGACCGAGGCGCGCCACAAGGTGGTTGCGATAGACTACGGCGCCAAGCGCAATATCCTGCGTTGCCTTGCCAGTGCGGGCTGCGAGGTTACGATCCTGCCCGCCAGTGCCACCGCCGAAGAGGTTCTGGCGCTCGCCCCGGACGGCCTGTTCCTGTCCAACGGCCCCGGCGACCCGGCCGCCACCGGGCAGTATGCCGTGCCGATGATTCGCGAGGTTCTGGACAGCACCGCCATGCCGGTCTTCGGGATCTGCCTGGGCCACCAGATGCTTGCCCTGGCCCTGGGGGCGCGAACGGTCAAGATGAACCACGGCCATCACGGCGCCAACCACCCGGTCAAGGACCTGGGCACCGGCAAGGTCGAGATCACCTCGATGAACCACGGTTTCACCGTGGACAGCCAGACACTGCCCGAGGGCGTGCGCGAGACCCATGTCTCGCTTTTCGACGGCTCCAATTGCGGCATCGCCATGGACGACCGCCCGGTGTTCTCTGTTCAATATCACCCCGAGGCCAGCCCAGGGCCGATGGACAGCTACTACCTGTTCGAGCGCTTCGCCAAGGCAATGGATGACCGCGCAGCCTGAGGCGGTGTCCTCTGGCCCGGAACGGTCTTGATGTCTTCGGCGGGTCCCAACTACGGGATTGGCCAGCCCCCCTCGCGCGACGGCCGCCGGCAGCCCCGCGCCATCGGTCTCCTGCCCTGAGTCACAGGCCAGAGCGCCGGGCGCGAAATCGCGCGCCACAACCCCAGGTTTATTAACCGGCCGTTAACCCGGGTTATCCCAAGGTTAACCACGGGACCGGACGGTTAACGGGACAGGCATGATCCTCACCCTAAGGCAAAGACAGAACCCGCGCGGCCTGCGCATTCACGACCGTGGCGCGGCCTTGTCGCGGCCCCGCCCGGTGGCCGAGGTTCTGGGGCTTCGGGGGCTGGACCACGCACACCGGGCGGCGGCGCTTTCGGGCAAACGCCAAGCGGCGGCCGAACGCTTGCAGGGCCTGCAGACCGTCGATACCGCGCACCTGGCCGCCGACCCCCGCCTTGTCCGCGCCCTGGGCGAGGCCTTCTGCCTCGCCCGCCGGCAACTGCCACTGCGCCATGTCGCCGGCACGTTGGTCCTGCTGACCGATCCAGAGGGCGCACAGGCACCCCCCGATCCGGCCGCGCTGCACGGATTCGAGACCTGCCGGATTCGCCTGATCCAATGCGCGCCGCACCAAATGGACACCCACCTTGCCCGGGCCTGTCCAGCGGCCCTGCAAGACATGGCCGAACGGCGCACCCAGCCTGGGGAGAGCTGCCGCGACTGGCCCGTCGGACGCACCCGCGCGCTGGGGATCGCCGCGCTGCTGGTGACACTGACCTGCCTGTTGACCTGGCCTGCCGGGACCTTTGCCGCAATGCTGTGCTGGGGCGTGTTGACGCTGACCATCACGACAGCCCTCAAGCTCGTCGCGGCGGTGCTCTTTCTGCGCCGCCCGCCCGAGACAGCCCCGCCCCGGCCGCTGGCCATGCCGGACCTGCCTACCGTATCGGTCCTGGTGCCGCTGTTCGAAGAGCGTGACATCGCCACGGCGCTGATCGCGCGGCTGAAGCGGCTGGACTACCCCATGGCAAAGCTCGATATATGCCTGGTCGTCGAACGCGACGACAGTCTGACCCGGGCCACTGTCGCGGCCACAGACCTACCCGCAAACATGCGGGTGATCGAGGTACCGCCAGGCACGCTGCAGACCAAGCCGCGGGCCCTGAACTACGCGCTGAATTTCGCCCGTGGCAGCATCATAGGCGTCTACGACGCCGAGGATGCCCCCGACCCCGACCAGATCCGCATGGTGGTCAACCGCTTCGCCGCCCGCGACCGGACCGTCGCCTGCCTGCAGGGGCGACTGGACTATTACAACAGCCGCGCCAACTGGCTGGCGCGATGCTTCACCATCGAATATGCCACCTGGTTCCGCATCGTCCTGCCCGGGCTTCAGAAACTCGGGCTGGCGGTACCTCTGGGTGGCACGACGCTGTTTTTCCGCCGCGACATCCTCGAATCCCTCGGAGGCTGGGACGCCCACAACGTGACCGAGGACGCTGACCTGGGGATTCGCCTGGCCCGCCACGGTTACCGGACAGAGATCCTTGAAACCGTGACCGAGGAAGAGGCTAACGCACGCGCCTGGCCCTGGATCAAGCAACGCTCGCGCTGGCTAAAGGGCTACGCTCTGACCTGGGCCGTGCACATGCGCAGCCCCCGGCGGTTGTGGCGTGACCTGGGTCCGCGCGCCTTCCTGGGGGTGCAATTGCTGTTCCTCGGCACGCTCAGCCAGTTCGTGCTGATGCCTGCGCTCTGGTCGCTCTGGCTGATCGCGCTGGGATTACCGCATCCCCTGTCGGGGGTCGTGACAGGCCCGGTGGCACTGGCTTTGGCCACTCTTTTCATCAGTGCGGAAGCCATCGGCGCCGGCATTTCCGCATTGGCGGTGCGGGACGCGGGCAAGCCCGACCTGATGAAATGGGCACCGACCCTGCATGTCTATTTCCCGCTGGCCACCCTCGCCGCCTACAAGGGGCTGCTGGAACTGACCAACCGCCCCTTCTACTGGGACAAGACCGCCCATGGCATCTTTGCCCCCGGCGCGCGCCGGGCCACTGCACGAAGGGGCATCACAGGATCGCGTCGTTCGCCTCGGCATCCAGACGCAGCCTTATGACGAAGGCTTGGCTGATGTGTTCGCGCAGGGCGGCGTCGGCGGCATCGCCGTCTCCCTCTTCGATGGCGCTCACGATAAGCTCGTGTTCTTGCAGCGTGTCCGCCGAACGCCCCTCGGCCGCGATCGAGGTCGAGGCCAGCAGGGCCATGGACCGGTGCACGAGGTCCAGCTGCTGCACCAGGTAGCGGTTGTGGCTGGCCAGGTGGATCTGCTTGTGAAAGCGGCGGTTGGCGCGGGCCATGGCGTCAGGGTCGTTCTCCAGCTTTCGATCGGATTCCAGCATATCGCGCAGCACCCGCTTTTCCTCGGGTGTGGCGTGGCGGGCGGCCAGGCGGGCGGCCAGGCCCTCCAGTTCGCCGCGCACAACGTAAAGCTCGCTGAGTTGCGAATGATCCAGCGATGCCACGATCAGCGACCGGCCGTCGCGGGTCAACAGACTTTGCGTTTCGAGCCGTTGCAGCGCCTCGCGGATCGGCGTGCGCGAGACACCGAAGCGGTCGGCCAGCTCACTTTCCACGAGGCGGCTGCCAGGCTTGTAGATACCGGTATCGATGGCCTCGAGGATCAGTTGATAGGCGTCTTTTTGCGGCGTCTTCAGCTCCACCATGGTGCTTCCCCTTAGCGTTTCGATGAACCGTATCCCGTTGCACCCGATTGTATCAAGTCGGACGGATTGCCGCCCCCGTGAATCCGCACTAGGTAGGCGACCATGGTCAAAGCCGCGTTTTCCCACGTGCGTGCCTGGGTCTTCGACCTGGACAACACGCTCTACCCGCCAGAGACGGGCCTTTTCGCCCAGATCGAACCCCGCATGACAGCCTATGTCGCCCGAGCCGCCGGGGTCGACCTGGACGAGGCCAACCGCCTGCGCGACCTCTACTGGCGGCACTACGGCACGACGCTCGCCGGGTTGATGGCCGAGCATGACGTCGACCCGGCCCCCTACCTGGACGAGGTGCACGAGATCGACTTTTCCGTGCTGGACCCCGCCCCCGAGCTGGCTCGCGCCATCGCCGCGCTGCCCGGCCGCAAGATCGTCTATACCAACGGCTGCGAGCCTTACGCCCGCAACGTGCTGGCCGGGCGGGGGCTGACAGAGGTTTTCGACGCCGTCTACGGCGTCGAACATGCCGGGTTCCGCCCCAAGCCGGAACAAGCCGCCTTCGAAGCGGTCTTCGCCCTCGATGACCTGTCCGCGGACTGCGGGGCCATGTTCGAGGACGACACACGCAACCTGGCCGCGCCGCACGCCATGGGCATGCGCACGGTCCACGTCGCCCCGCAGCCTGCGCATCACGATCACATCCACCACCACACCGACGACCTGGCGGCTTTCTTGTCGCAGCTTGTCTGACGACGCTTTCCCCGGCCCGTGCCCCGGCCTATGTCTGGGTAATGGACCAGATCGATGTCTTTATCTCGGGCGGCGGGGTCGCGGGACTGAGCGCCGCCGCCGCCTTTGGCAGCGCGGGCTTTTCCGTGGTCATTGCCGACCCGGCCCCCCCGATCACCGAGGCCGCGTCACAGGGCGCCGATCTGCGCACCACGGCCTTCCTGCAACCGTCACGCGAACTGCTCGACCGCGCCGGGGTATGGGCGCGGCTTCTGCCCCATGCCGCGCCCTTGCAGGTGATGCGTATCGTTGACGCCGGCGGCCCCGTGTCCGAGCCCCGGGTGACCCGCGATTTCGATGCCTCCGACATTTCCGACGCGCCCTTCGGATGGAACTTTTCCAACTGGTTGCTCCGCAGTCACCTGGTCTCGCGCCTGTCGGAATTGCACAATGTCGACTTCCGTCCGGGCACAGGGTTCAGATCCATGCTCACGCGCGAAGCCGAGGCGCTGGTGACGCTTACCGACGAAAGCCGCATGCGCGCCCGGTTGGTAATCGGTGCCGACGGGCGCAATTCGCCGGTCCGGCAGGCCGCCGGCATCGGCGCAAAGACCACGCGCTACGGGCAGAAGGCCATCGTCTTCGCCGTCACCCACCCACAGCCTCACGACAACATCTCGACGGAGGTGCACCGCGCCGGCGGGCCCTTCACCCTGGTCCCCCTGCCCGATCAGGACGGCAAGCCCTGTTCGGCGGTGGTCTGGATGGACACCGGCCCCGAATGCCTGCGCCGCATGGCCCTGCCCGACACGGACTTCGAAGCCGAGGCGACAGAAAGGTCAGCCGGGGTAAACGGACCACTGAAACTGTCCGGCCGGCGCATGGTCTGGCCCATCATCAGCCAGTTGGCCGAGCGAATGCAGGCCGAACGCACCGCGCTGCTGGCCGAGGCCGCACATGTCGTGCCGCCCATCGGCGCGCAGGGACTGAACATGTCGCTGGCCGATCTGACCTGCCTGCTGGATCTCGCGGAACACCACCCCGACCGACTGGGAGATGCGCGGATGCTCGCCGACTATCACCGCCGCCGTCATCCCGAGGTGGCCCTGCGCGTGCGCGGGGTGGACGCGCTCAACCGCGCGTCCATGGCCGGGACGCCGATCCTGCGCGACCTGCGCGCCAAGGGGGTCGCGGGGCTATACGGCATCGCACCGCTGCGCAGGACGCTCATGCAGATGGGACTGGGCGCGCGCGGCTGACGCCGCATGACCAGACATCTGGCCATTGGCCGGTGTCAGCCGATCCTGTCGCGCCAGCCATGCCGCGGCGCGAACCCCACCATGCGTTTTGCCTTGGCGTTGGAATAAAAGGTATCGAAGGGGCCCATCTCGCCCTTGACCGGCACGCCCTTGTAGAACTCGTCGATCACCTGGGAACTCGGAATCCCCACCGATGTGTCGTCATTGGACACGTTGAAGACCTCGTAGCCCAGACCGTCGGTCTTCAGGCAGCAATCCACCATGTGGCCCAAGTCGCGCGCGTCTATATAGGCGAAGATGTTGCGGCGCCGAAGGGCGGGGCGTTCGACGAAATCCGGAAACATCTCCTCGTATTCATGCGGTTCGATCACGTTGTTGATCCGCAACCCGTAGATATCCACGCCCGACCGCGCCTGGAACGACCGCGCGGTCGCCTCGTTACAGACCTTGGACATGGCGTAGCTGTCGTGGGGCACCGTGGTATGCTCCTCGTCCACGGGCACGTAGTCGGGCTTGAGCTCTCCGGCGGCAAAGCAGACACCGTAGGTGGTTTCGGAACTGGCGAAGATCACCTTGGGGATGCCCAGTTTTACTGCCGCCTCGATCACGTTGTAAGTCGCGAGCGTGTTCTGACGAAAACACTCGCCGTCCGAGCCGATCAGAATGCGTGGAACAGCAGCGAAATGCACCACGGCATCATAGGGTTGCGGCGGCCTGTCCAGCTCGTCCAACCCCGCCCACTGGGTCATGGCCCCCATGACCTGGCCGCTGTCGCACAGGTCGATCAGCAGTTCATTGGTCTCTTTCAGCCCGCTGGGCACGCGATCAATATTGACCACCTCGTGGCCCGCCTCTTGCAGGACCGGGATCGCGTGGCGCCCCGCTTTTCCGCTGCCGCCGGTGAAGAAAACACGCATGTCGCACCCTCCTTGCTTCGGGCGACAGACTACGCCCCTCGCAACCGGTTGCAAGGGGGCCGTGGACCAACAACCGATTGCCCCGAAGCAGGGTTTGCGCCACACTGTGCGCCAATCAATGGAAACGAGCAGCAACCATGGCAGACGACCTTCTCGACCCGGGCGGCTCCGGGGATTATGATGCTTCCTCGATCGAGGTGCTGGAAGGGCTGGAGCCCGTCCGCAAACGGCCCGGCATGTATATCGGCGGCACCGACGACCGTGCGCTGCATCACCTGGTGGCCGAGGTTCTGGACAATTCCATGGACGAGGCCGTGGCTGGCCACGCCAACCGCATCGAGGTGGAGCTGCACGCGGACAATTCCATCACCATCCGCGACAACGGCCGCGGCATCCCGATCGACCCGCACCCCAAGTTCCCGGAAAAATCGGCGCTAGAGGTGATCCTCTGCACGCTGCACGCGGGCGGCAAGTTCGGAGGCAAGGCCTACCAGACCAGCGGCGGCCTGCATGGCGTCGGCGCCTCAGTGGTCAACGCGTTGTCGGACTCCATGGTCGTGCAGGTGGCCCGCAACAAGGCCCTGCATGAGCAACGCTTCGCCCGCGGCAAACCCCTCGGCCCGGTGGAAAAG
>Ga0209931_1000489_pt1 | contig 23697 bp, 25 predicted proteins | sample SalPonR1_B_D1_MG_FD_185697 | JGI IMG/M metagenome (GOLD analysis project Ga0209931, IMG submission 185697) | Salt pond soil microbial communities from South San Francisco under conditions of wetland restoration - Salt Pond MetaG R1_B_D1_MG... ...
GCACCAGCAGGTCCGAGAGGTTCACGAGCTTTCCCACCGCGCGGCGGCGGTCGAGCTGCCCGGCGTTGACGGTGGCGAGCCCGGCGCTGTCATAGCCGCGGTATTCCAGCCGCTTGAGCGCGTCGATCAGCATCGGCGCCGCCTCGTGATTTCCCAGAACCCCGACGATCCCGCACATCAGCGGTCTCCCTTCTTCGCTTGATCCCGGGCCGCGCGCAGCCGGGCGAAAAGCCGGGTGGCGAAGCCGGGCCTGACCTCCTGCCGCGCCCGCGCCACGGCGAGCGCCCCCGCCTCGACGTCGCGGGTGATGACCGAGCCCGAGCCGGTCATCGCCCCGTCGCCCACGGTGACAGGTGCGACGAGCATCGTGTCCGAACCGATGAAGACGTCCGCGCCGATGGTGGTGCGGTGCTTCGACACGCCGTCGTAATTGCAGGTGACGGTGCCCGCGCCGATATTCGCGCGCGCGCCGATCCCGGCATCGCCGATATAGCTCAGGTGGTTGACCTTGGCCCCCTCGTCGAGGAGCGCGTTCTTGATCTCGACGAAATTGCCGATGCGCACATCCTCGGCCAGTTCCGTGCCGGGGCGCAGGCGGGCATAGGGCCCGACCACTGCCCCGCGCGAGACGTGACAGCCCTCCAGGTGCGAAAAGGCGCGGATACGCGCGCCGCTCTCGACGGTGACGCCGGGACCGAAGATCACGTAAGGCTCGATCACCGTGTCGCGGCCCACCACCGTGTCGCGGGCGAAATGCACGGTTTCGGGCGCGGTGAGGGTGATCCCCGTCTCCAGCGTCTCGGCGCGGGCGCGGGCCTGAAAGGCGGCCTCGGCGGCGGCCAGCTCGGCGCGGGAATTGACGCCCAGCGTCTCGGCCTCGTCGCAGGTGACGGCGGTGGCCTTGAGGCCGCGGTCGCGCGCAAGTCCCACGATATCGGTGAGGTAGTATTCTCCGGCGGCGTTGTCGCAGCCGACCCCGGCCGCAAGATCGAAGAGCAGGCCCGCGGGGGCCATCACCACGCCGCTGTTGCACAGCCCGATGGCGCGCTCGGTCTCGCTTGCGTCCTTGAATTCGACGATGCGGATCAGGCTCTCGCCCTCCATCACCAGCCGACCGTAGCGGCCCGGATCGGCGGGCGCGAAGCCCAGCACCACGATGTCGTGGTGGCGGCGCGCCTCGGCCATCCGTGCGAGCGTTTCGGGGCGGATGAAGGGCGTGTCGCCGTAGAGCACGAGCGCATCGCCGTCGAAATCCCCAAGTGCAGGCCGTGTCTGAGCCACCGCGTGCGCGGTGCCGTGCTGCTCGGGCTGGATCACCACCTGCGCCTGCGGATCATGCGCGGCCACCGCCGCGCGCACGGCCTCGGCACCGTGCCCGGCCACCACAACGGTGCGCGCAGGCTCCAGCGCCGCGCCCGCCGCGATGGCATGGACGAGCAGCGGCGCACCCGCCACCTCGTGCAGCACCTTGGGCAGGTCCGAGTGCATTCTCGTTCCCTTTCCGGCGGCAAGAACGATCAGGGCGACGGGCATGGGCACTCTCTTTTTCCTGACAACGCCTGCGCCGTTCTAGACATTCCGCGATATCGCGCAAGGGCGGGGCAGTAAAACCTTGTGACCGATCGGTCACAGGGCTAAGCGGTTTCCTGCCGGAACACGCAGGAAAGGGAAGCGCGATGCGCACCGTGGTCTTCGATCTCGACGGCACGCTGGCCGATACCAGCGGCGACCTCATCGCCGCCGCCAACGCCTGTTTCCGCGGCATGGGCGTGGCGGACATGCTCTGCCCCGCCCGCGACATCGGCGTGGCCCTGCGCGGCGGGCGGGCGATGCTGCGGCTGGGGATGGAGCGGCTGGGGCGCAGGGACGACGAGGCCGAGATCGACCGGCAATACCCGCTGCTGCTGGCTGCCTACGAGGGCGCGATCGACCGGCACACGCGCCTCTATCCCGGCGCGATGGCGGCGGTGGAGGGGCTGCGCGAGACCGGCTACCGGGTGGCCATCTGCACCAACAAGCCCGAGGCGCTGGCGCGGCTGCTGCTGGAGCGGATGGGCGTTCTGGGCCGGTTTCACGCGCTCACCGGGGCCGACACGCTGCCGGTGCGCAAGCCCGATCCCGAGCACCTGCGCGAGACCGTGCGCCGCGCGGGCGGCGAGCCTGCCCGGTCGCTCCTGGTCGGCGACAGCGACACCGACCGCGACACCGCGCGCGCCGCGCGCGTGCCCTCGGTGCTCGTCGGCTTCGGTCCCTCGGGCGCGGACATGGCCGCGCTGGAGCCGGAGGCGATCATCGGCCATTTCGACGAACTGCCCGGTGTGGTGACGCGGCTCATCGGCTGAACGCGGGGCGCGGTTTCGGCTTTCGCGAAAGAGCGGGGCAGGCCATTGACGCAAGGCCCCGCGCGCGCCAAAACAAACCCATGACCGAGATGTTCAAAGGCAGTTTCACCCAGCAGGAGCCGATCCCCGAGGAGGGGATCGCGGCGGCGCTGGAGGTGATGCGCTCGGGACGGCTGCATCGCTACAACCTCGCTCCCGGCGAGGCGGGCGAAGTGGCGGCTCTGGAGCGGGAGTTCGCCGATTACACCGGCGCGCGCCACGCGCTCGCCGTAACCTCGGGGGGCTACGCGATGGCCACCGCGCTGCGCGCGCTCGGGGTGGGGCCGGGCGAGCGGGTGCTGACAAATGCCTTTACCCTCGCGCCGGTGCCGGGTGCCATCGCCAGCGTCGGCGCGCAGCCCCTCTTCGTCGGCGTGACCGAGGGGCTGACCATCGACCTCGACGATCTCGCTGCCAAGACAGGCGAGGCCCGTGTGCTGATGCTCAGCCACATGCGCGGGCATCTGGCCGACATGGACCGGCTGATGGAAATCTGCGACGCGCGCGGCGTCACCGTGATCGAGGATTGCGCCCACACCATGGGGGCTGCGTGGCGCGGCATCCCGTCGGGGCGCTGGGGCCGTGTGGGCTGTTTCTCGACCCAGACCTACAAGCACATGAACTCGGGCGAGGGCGGCTTTCTCGTCACCGATGACGACGCGGTGATGGCGCGGGCGGTGATCCTGTCGGGCTCCTACATGCTCTACGAGCGGCACGGCACGGTGCCGTCCGAAGCGGTCTTCGAGCGGGTGAAATACGAAACACCCAATGTCTCGGGGCGGATGGACCACCTGCGCGCGGCGATCCTGCGCCCGCAGCTGCGCGATCTCGACGCGCAATGCGACCGCTGGAATGCGCGCTACCGCGTTGTGGAGGAGGGGCTGCGCGGCACGCCCGGCCTCACGCTGGTGGAACGGCCCGGGGCCGAACGCTATGTCGGCTCGTCGATCCAGGTCCTGTTGCTCGACTGGGAGGGCGGGGCGGTGACCGAGGTGGTGCGCCGCTGTGCCGCGCGCGGGGTCGAGCTCAAGTGGTTCGGCGGCGCGGAGCCCGCCGGCTTTACCAGCCGCTACGACAGCTGGCGCTATGCGCCGAGCGCGCCCATGCCCGCCACCGACCGCATCCTGCGCGGTCTCCTGGACATGCGCTTGCCACTGACCTTCAGCTTGGAGGACTGCGCGCAGATCGCCCGCATCATCCGCGCCGAGGTGGGCACGGTCTGGCAGAGCCGCGCGGCCTGAGCGAGGCCGGGGGCGCTGCCCCCGTCGCCGCGAGGCGCGGCGATTACGCCGGGGTATTTTTGCCAGGAAGAAACCGGGGCCTGCCTGCGGGATTGACGGCGCGCGCGGTTTGCGTCTATAAAATGAACAAGTGTTCAATAAATGCCGGAGACCGGGGATGTTCAACGCGGTGATGAGCTTTGATCTGGGCGAGGACGTGAACGCCCTGCGCGACATGGTGCATCGCTGGGCGCAGGAGCGCGTCAAGCCGATGGCGGCGGAGGTGGACCGCGGCAACGTCTTTCCCCACGAGCTGTGGCGCGAGATGGGCGATCTGGGTCTTCTGGGTATCACCGTCCCCGAGGAGCATGGCGGCGCGGGGATGGGCTATCTCGCCCATGTCGTCGCGGTGGAGGAGATCGCGCGCGCCTCGGCCAGCGTGTCGCTCAGCTACGGCGCGCATTCGAACCTCTGCGTCAACCAGATCAAGCTCAATGGAAGCGAGGAGCAGAAGCGGAAATACCTGCCCGGGCTCGTCAGTGGCGACCACGTGGGCGCGCTTGCCATGTCCGAGGCGGGCGCGGGCAGCGACGTGGTGTCGATGAGCCTGCGCGCCGAGCGGCGCAACGATCATTACCGGCTCAACGGCAACAAGTACTGGATCACCAACGGACCCGACGCCGACACGCTGGTGGTCTATGCCAAGACCGACCCGGAGGCGGGGGCGAAGGGGATCACCGCCTTCCTGATCGAAAAGACCATGACCGGGTTCAGCACGAGCCCGCATTTCGACAAGCTGGGGATGCGGGGCTCCAACACCGCCGAGTTGATCTTCGAGGATGTCGAGGTGCCGTTCGAGAACGTGCTGGGCGAGGAGGGGCGCGGCGTGCGCGTGCTCATGTCGGGTCTGGATTACGAGCGCGTGGTGCTGGCGGGGATCGGCACTGGGATCATGGCCGCCTGTCTCGACGAGATCATGCCCTACATGGCCGAGCGCAAGCAGTTCGGCCAGCCCATCGGATCGTTCCAGCTCATGCAGGGCAAGATGGCCGACATGTACACGGCGATGAATTCGGCGCGTGCCTATGTCTACGAGGTGGCAAAGGCCTGCGACCGGGGCGATGTCACCCGTCAGGACGCGGCGGCCTGCTGTCTTTACGCCTCCGAGCAGGCGATGGTGCAGGCGCACCAGGCGGTGCAGGCGATGGGCGGGGCCGGCTTTCTCAACGATGCCCCCGTCGCGCGGCTGTTCCGCGACGCGAAGCTCATGGAGATCGGCGCGGGCACCAGCGAGATCCGCCGGATGCTGGTCGGGCGCGAGATGATGGCGGCGATGGAATGATCCGATGCCGCGCCGCCTGATCTATCTCCCGGTGCTGGGTCTCGTCGCCGCGGTCGTGGTGCTGGGGCTTGTCCTAGGCGGGCGCGCGGCGACCACAACGGAGACCGAGGTGATCGACCGGGTGGCGGATCGCTATGTGACCGAGACCGGCGCGGCGCGCAGCGATTGCGCCGCGCAGCCCGCCGCGAGCGCCGGTCTCTGGCTGGTGGTGGCCTGCGCGGGACACGAGTATTTCGTCGACGGCTTCGGCCGTGTGGTCGACGTGAAGCGCCCCGGGGCACCATCATGAGCACGATGCGTCCCCTCCTGCGGCGCGCGCCTTACGCGGCGCTGCGCGACGGGTTTCGCTGGGACATCCCGGCGCGGCTCAACATGGCCGCGCAGGTCTGCGACGGTTGGGCGGCGCGGGAGCCCGACCGGATCGCGATCCGGGATCTCTCGGGCGAGGGGGTGCGTGACGTGAGCTATGGCGCGTTGCGGCGCATGGCTGACGGGCTGGCCCAGGTGCTGGCGGCGCGCGGCGTGGCCGCGGGCGACCGGGTCGGCGTGCTGCGTAGTCAGGGCGCGTGGTGCGCCGCTGCGCATGTGGCGATCTGGAAAATCGGCGCGATTTCAATCCCCTTGTTCAAGCTCTTCAGGCAGGATGCATTGACGAGCCGGGTGGGCGACGCGGGCGCGCGGATTGTGATTACCGATGCCGAGGGGGTGGACATGCTGTCCTCTCTCGACGGCGTGACGGCAATGGTGCCCGAAGAGACCGCGCAGCCCGAGACCCGATTCGAGACCGTGGAGACAGGGCCCGAGACGCCCGCCGTACTGATCTACACCTCCGGCACAACCGGCAGCCCCAAGGGCGCGCTGCACGGTCACCGGGTGCTGACCGGCCACCTGCCCGGCGTGGAGATGAGCCACGATTTCCTGGGGCAGGCGGGCGACTGCCTCTGGACGCCCGCGGACTGGGCCTGGATCGGCGGTCTCTTCGATGTGCTGATGCCGGGGCTGGCCATCGGTGTGCCGGTAGTGGCCGCGCGCATGGCGCGGTTCGACGTCGAAGAATGCGTGAGGATCGTCCGTGAAGGTGCCGTCAGGAATATATTTTTTCCACCTACGGCGCTCCGGATGCTGCGCGCCGAGGACGCGCGCATCGACGGCTTGCGCAGCGTCGCGAGCGGCGGCGAGCCGCTGGGGCCGGAGATGCTCGGCTGGGGGCGGCGCGCCTTTGGCGTGACGATCAATGAGTTCTACGGGCAGACCGAGTGCAACATGGTGGCAAGCTCTTGCGCCGCGCTGTTCGAGCCGCACCCCGGCTGCCTGGGCCGGGCGGTGCCGGGGCACGAGGTGGCGGTGATCGACGCCGAGGGGTGCGAGACAACTGCCGAGGGTGATATCGCCATCGCGCGAGGTTCAGCCTCGATGATGCTGGAATATTTCAACAAACCAAACGAAACGGCAGATAAATTCCGGGGCGGCTGGCTGCTCACCGGCGACCGTGGCGTGATGGAAGACGGGTATATCCGCTTCGTCGGACGTGAGGATGACGTGATCACCTCCGCCGGCTACCGGATCGGCCCGGCGGAAATCGAGGATTGCCTTCTCGCGCACCCGGACGTCGTCACCGTGGGCGTGGTGGGCAAGCCCGATCCCCTGCGCACCGAGATCGTGAAAGCCTACGTGGTGCCGCGCACAGGGGCCGACGCGAGCGTCGCCGATCTTCAGGCGTGGGTCAGGGAGCGGCTCGCAAGCTATTCCTATCCAAGGGAAATATCATTGGTGGATGCGCTGCCGATGACCGTGACGGGCAAGGTTATCCGCAAGGAACTGAAGGCGCGCGCGGCGCGGGAGGCAGAGCAATGAGGGCGCGCCAAACGAAAGGGGTCGGCGCGATGGCCGACCCCGTCGTTCCGATCCTGTCTGGAAGGGGATCAGAATTTGAACACATAGGCCGCGTTGATCACCCACGGGTCGATCTTGACCGTGCCGATCGGCGCGCCGTTGACCTTGGCGTCGGTCTCGATGTCGATATAGCGCACATCGAAGCGGAAGGCCGATTTCTCGTTCATCGCCACATCGACACCCGCGTGCAGAGCGAGGCCCCAGGAATCGTCCAGCGAGAGGCGCGCACCGTTGATCTTCTCGTCGAAGAAGTAGGTGTAGTTGATACCCGCGCCGACAAAGGGCGTGATGCCGCTCTTGTTGGTGAAGTGGTATTGCAGCGACAGGGTCGGCGGCAGGTGCTTGGTCTTGGCGACCTCCGCTCCGTTCACGCTGATGTCATGCTCGAAGGGCCACGAGGCCAGCAGTTCGATGCCGAGATTGTCGGCGACGAAATACTCGACGGTGACCGTCGGGCTGAGCGCGCCGTCGGCTCCGACGCGACCGGCAGCGGTGTTGCTGGCGCTGTCGGGTTCAATCCAGCCGACGCCGAGGCCGAGGGTGAAATCGCCCTGCGATTGCGCGAGCGCCGGGGCGGCGACCGTGCTCATGAGGGCGGTGAGGGTGAGGGCGCTGATGTTTTTCATGGGTCTTCCACTCTTGTTTTGACACCGCCCGGTATGCGGCAGCCGCGCCGCGCGCACCTTGACGTGAATCAAATTCCCGCCGCCCCGCCGCGCTGCGGCATAATTGCAACAGGTGACCTGTCACAGGAGGATCAGCCATGCGTCTGAATTCATCGGCGCTGCCGTCATCCGAAGGCTTCCGGGCCAACCGCGCCGCCCATCTCGAAGCGCTGCGCGAGGTGGAAGAGGCCGCGGTGGCCGCGGCTGAGGGGGGCGGCGAAGCGGCACGCGAGCGGCACAAGGCGCGGGGCAAGATGTCTCCCCGTGCGCGCGTTTCTGGCCTGCTCGATCCCGGCAGCCCGTTCCTGGAGGTGGGGGCCACGGCGGCGCATGGCCTCTATGACGGGGCCGCGCCCTGCGCGGGGGTGATCGCGGGCGTGGGCCGCGTGCAGGGGCGCGATTGCATGGTGGTGTGCAACGACGCCACCGTGAAGGGCGGCACCTACTACCCGATGACCGTCAAGAAGCACCTGCGCGCGCAGGAGATAGCCGAGGAATGCCACCTTCCCTGCATCTACCTGGTGGACAGTGGCGGCGCGAACCTGCCCAACCAGGACGAGGTGTTCCCGGATCGCGACCATTTCGGGCGGATTTTCTACAACCAGGCGCGGATGAGCGCCAAGGGCATCGCGCAGATCGCCGTGGTGATGGGCAGCTGCACCGCTGGCGGGGCCTATGTGCCCGCGATGTCGGATGTCACGATCATCGTGCGCGATCAGGGCACGATCTTCCTCGCCGGGCCGCCGCTGGTAAAGGCCGCGACGGGCGAGGTGGTGACGGCCGAGGACCTGGGCGGCGGCGATGTGCACACGCGGCTGTCGGGCGTCGCGGACTACCTGGCCGAGGATGACGCGCACGCGCTGGCGCTTGCCCGGCGGGCGGTGGGGAACCTGGGGGCAGGGCTGGCCCCCGTCCGTGGCTGGCAGACGCCCGAGGAGCCCGCCTACGACCCGGAGGAAATCCTCGGTGTCGTGCCCGCCGACCTGCGCACGCCCTATGACATCCGCGAGGTGATCGCGCGGCTGGTGGACGGCTCGTATTTCGACGAGTTCAAGGCGCGGTTCGGCGAGACGCTGGTCTGCGGCTTTGCCCATGTGAAGGGTTGCCCGGTGGGGATCGTCGCCAACAATGGCGTGCTGTTTTCCGAGGCCGCCTCCAAGGGCGCGCATTTCGTGGAACTATGCTCGCAGCGGTGCATCCCGCTGGTGTTCCTGCAGAACATCACCGGTTTTATGGTAGGCCGCAAATACGAGAACGAGGGCATCGCGCGCCACGGGGCCAAGATGGTGACGGCGGTGGCCACCACCTCCGTGCCCAAGGTCACCATGCTGGTGGGCGGCTCCTTCGGGGCGGGCAATTACGGCATGGCGGGGCGCGCCTATCAGCCGCGATTCCTGTGGACATGGCCCAATTCGCGGATTTCCGTCATGGGCGGTGCGCAGGCGGCGGGGGTGCTGGCCACCGTGAAGCGCGACGCGATGGAAAAGCGCGGCGAGACCTGGTCGGCCGAGGACGAGGCGGCGTTCAAGCGCCCCACGGTGGAAATGTTCGAGCGCCAGTCGCACCCGCTCTATGCCAGCGCGCGGCTCTGGGATGACGGGATCATCGACCCGCGCAAGAGCCGCGACGTGCTGGCGCTCTCCTTGCGCGCGGCGCTGAACGCGCCGGTGGAGGAGACGCGCTTCGGCGTGTTCCGGATGTGAGGGTGGCGATGTCGGTATTCGAGTATTTTCGGAACGATGAAAGCGGGGGCGCACACCATGTTTGAGCGGATTCTGGTGGCCAATCGCGGCGAGATCGCGTGCCGTGTCATGCGCACGGCGCAGGCCATGGGTGTGGAGGTGGTGGCGGTCTTCTCGGACGCCGACCGGGACGCCGCGCATGTGGCGATGGCGGATGTGGCGGTGCATATCGGCGCATCGGCCCCCGCCGAGAGCTATCTGCGCGGCGAGGCGATCATCGCGGCGGCGCTGGAGACGGGCTGCGGCGCCATCCATCCCGGCTACGGCTTTCTGAGCGAGAACCCCGATTTCGTCGAGGCGGTCGAGGCGGCGGGGCTCGTGTTTATCGGGCCGTCGGCGCGGGCGATCCGGGCGATGGGCCTCAAGGATGCCGCCAAGAAGCTGATGGAGGAAGCGGGCGTGCCGGTGGTGCCGGGCTATCACGGAGCCAACCAGGACCCCGAGCATCTGGCGGGGGCGGCCGATACGATAGGGTATCCGGTGCTGATCAAGGCCGTGGCGGGCGGTGGCGGCAAGGGCATGCGGCTGGTCGAGCGGCCGCAGGATTTCGCCGAGGCGCTGGAAAGCGCGAAGGGCGAGGCGCGCACCGCTTTTGGCAATGCCGATGTGCTGATCGAGAAATTCGTTGAAAAACCGCGCCATATCGAGGTGCAGGTGTTCGGCGACGGCACGCGCGCGGTGCATCTCTTCGAGCGGGATTGCTCGCTTCAGCGGCGTCATCAGAAGGTGATCGAGGAGGCACCTGCGCCGGGCATGACGCCCGGGATGCGCGACGCGATGGGGCAGGCCGCCGTGCGGGCCGCCGAGGCCATTGGTTACAGTGGCGCGGGCACGGTGGAGTTCATCGTCGACGGCTCGGACGGGCTGCGGTCGGACGGGTTCTGGTTCATGGAGATGAACACGCGGCTGCAGGTGGAGCATCCGGTGACCGAGGCGATCACCGGCGTCGATCTGGTCGAGTGGCAGCTGCGCGTGGCCGCTGGAGAGGGGCTGCCCGCGCGGCAGGAGGATCTGTCGATCACCGGCCACGCCTTCGAGGCGCGGCTTTATGCCGAGGACGTGCCCAAGGGCTTTCTGCCCGCGACCGGGCGACTGTCGCACCTGGTCTTTCCCGATGGCACCCGCGCCGACAGCGGCGTGCGGGCCGGCGACGAGATCAGCCCGTTCTACGACCCGATGATCGCCAAGGTGATCACGCACGGACCCTCCCGCGCGGTGGCGCTGCGGCGGCTGGCGCGGGCGCTGGCGCGGACGGAGGTGGCGGGCACGGTGACCAACCTCGCCTTTCTCGGGGCACTGGCGCGGCACGCGGGGTTTGCGGACGGCGACGTGGATACCGGGCTGATCGCGCGGGATATCGACACGCTCGTGGTGCCGCCCGCGCCCGGGCCGCGCGAGACCGCGCTGGCGGCACTGGCGGGGTTGGGGCTGCTGGGCGACGGCGCGGACGAGGCGGGATTTACGCTCTGGCAGCCGCTGGAGCGGTCGGTGGTGCTGATCCACGCGGGCGAGGAGATCGCGCTGCGCCTCGCGACCCTGTCGGCGGATGCCCACGACGTGATCTTGGGTGAGACGCGCGTCAAGGCGCGGCGCGTGGCCGGGCGCTGGCGGCTGGATGGCGCGCCCGCGGCGCAGGTGGCGGTCGCGGGCACGACGGTCACGGTCTTTGCGCAATACGGACTCGGCTTCGAGCTGGTCGATCCGCTGGCGCGCGAGGGCGCGGCCTGGGGCGATCCCGCGCTCGTCGAGGCCCCGATGCCGGGGCTGGTCAAGGCGGTGCTGGCACAGCCCGGACAGGCAGTGGCGCAGGGTGACCGCCTCGCCGTTCTGGAGGCGATGAAGATGGAGCACAGCCTGCTCGCGGCGCGCGACGGCGTGGTGGCCGAGGTACTGGTGGCCGAGGGCGATCAGGTGAGCGCCGGGGCGGCGCTCATCCGGCTGGAGGAGGAAGAGGCATGATCCGGCTCCACCATGTGCCGCTGGCGCGGTCGCTACGGGTGATGTGGCTGCTGGAGGAACTGGGCCTGGAATACGACGTCCGCTATTACTCGATCCGCGACGGCTCGATGCGCAGCCCCGAGTTCCTGGCGCTGTCGCCCGCGGGCCGGGTGCCGGTGCTGGAGCATGAGGGCGCGGTCTGGGTAGAGAGCGCGGCCATCGTGCAGATGCTCTGCGAGATCTACCCCGAGGCGGGGCTGATGCCGGGGCCGGGCCATGCCGAGCGCGCGCGGTTCCTCGAAATGCTCAGCCTGTCGGAGACGATGAGCTGCCTGCTTGAAAACCTCAACCTCAACCAGGTGTTCCTGCGCCCGCCCGCGCGCCCCTCGGCCACGGTGGTGAAGCTGCTCAATGCGCGGCTGCGCGCGGGGCTGGCGGCGATGGAGGCGCGGATGGAGGGCGATTATCTGCTGCCCTCGGGCTTTTCGGCGGCGGATATCATGTTTGCCTACGGATTTGAGTTGGCGTGCTATTACGTCGATCTGGACGCCTACCCGCGCCTCATGGCCTACTGGGCGCGGCTGCGCGCGCGGCCCGCCTATGCCTACGCCAAGGCGCGCGATGGCGCGCAGGATATCTATGCGCAGGACTTCTATCCCGTGCCGGAGGAGGGATGATGGCCGAGACTGTCGAGATTTTCGAGGTAGGCCCGCGCGACGGGCTTCAGAATGAGGCGGCGCGGATTGCGACGCGCGACAAGATCGCGCTGGTGGATTGCCTGAGCGGCGCAGGTTTTGCCCGGATCGAGGTGGCGAGCTTCGTCAGCCCCAAATGGGTGCCGCAGATGGCCGATTCGGCCGAGGTGCTGCGCGGGATCAGGCGTGCTCCGGGGGTGCGCTATGCCGCGCTCACGCCCAACACGCGGGGCCTGGCGGACGCGCTGGAGGCGGGGGCCGATGAGGTGGCGATCTTCGGCTCGGCCTCGGAAGGGTTCTCCAAGGCCAATATCAACGCCACGATCGAGGAAAGCCTCGCGCGCTTCGCCCCGGTGCTGGACGCGGCGGGGGCCGAGGGGGTGCGCGTGCGCGGCTATGTCTCCTGCGTGGTCGAATGCCCCTATGACGGTGCGGTAGACCCTGCGCAGGCAGCGCGGATGGCCGAGAGCCTGTGGCAGATGGGCTGTTACGAGATCAGCCTCGGCGACACGATCGGGCAGGCCACGCCGGAGGCGGTTGACGCGATGCTCGCGGCGGTCATCGACGCGGTGCCGGCGGACCGGCTGGCGGGGCATTTCCACGACACCTCGGGCCGCGCGCTCGACAATATCGAGGCGGCGCTGGCGCGCGGCGTGCGGGTGTTCGACGCCGCGGTGGGGGGCCTCGGGGGCTGTCCCTATGCACCCGGCGCGGCGGGCAACGTGGCCACCGAAAAGGTGCAGGCCCGGCTTGAGGCTCTGGGATACGAGACCGGACTTGACCGGGAGGTTCTGGCGCGCGCCGCGGATATGGCGCGGGCGATGCGGGGCGAGGCTCCGAAATCTTGAAAAGATTTCGAGAAATTTCTTTTCAAGAAATTTTCCGCGAGGGAGGGAACGCATGACAGAGACGATCAGCATCGAGCGCGACTCGCGCGGGGTGGCCACGCTGTGGCTCGACAGGGCGGAGAAGCACAACGCCCTGTCGGCGCAGATGATCGGCGAGTTGCACGGCGCGGCGCGGGACCTGGGCGCGGATGACGCGGTGCGGGTCGTTGTGCTGGCGGCCAAGGGAAAGAGCTTCTGTGCAGGCGGAGACCTCGGCTGGATGCGCGCGCAGTTCGACGCCGACCCGCAGACCCGAAGCCGCGAGGCGGCGAAACTGGCGCATATGCTGCAGGCGCTCAACACCCTGCCCAAGCCCCTGATCGGGCGCGTGCATGGCAACGCATTCGGCGGCGGCATCGGGCTGATGAGCGTGTGCGACGTGGCCGTCGGGGCCGAGGGCGCGCAATTCGCCCTGACCGAGACGCGGCTTGGGCTCATCCCGGCCACTATCGGGCCGTATGTCGCCGCGCGCATGGGAGAGGCGCACGCGCGGCGCGTCTTCATGTCGGGCCGCCGCTTCGGCGCGGACGAGGCGGTGGCGCTCGGCCTGCTGGCGCGGGCGGTGCCCAAGGGCGACCTCGACGCCGTCGTCGAGGCCGAGGTCGCGCCCTATCTCGACTGCGCGCCCGGCGCGGTGGCGCGGGCCAAGGCGCTGCTCCGGGGGTTGGGACCGCGCATCGACGACGCCGTGATCGCCGGCACCGTCGAGGCGCTGGCCGAGGCATGGGCCGGGGACGAGGCCCCCGAGGGCATCGCCGCCTTCTTCGAGCGCCGCGCCCCCGGCTGGCAGCAGGGGTGAGTCGCGCTTCTTGCCGCGCCGCGGCATGAGCGGTCCGGTTTTTGGACCAATTGCGGCACATAGCCGCATACCGCTGCATACCAACTCCGAGATTCCGCCCCCGTGGGCGGGCAAACCGGCGCGGCTTCGGTTGACCGGGCAGAGGGGCAGGTTTAAACCCGAAGCATATGCAGCCAACTCGATGCGCGCCGGGCCGCGCATGAAAGGAGCCATCCCGTGGAAGAGATGCTGAGGGAATATCTCCCGATCCTGGTCCTTCTGGCGGTCGCTATTGGCCTGGGGCTCGTCCTGATCCTTGCCGCCGTGGTGCTCGCGGTGCGCCATCCCGATCCGGAAAAGGTGAGCGCCTATGAATGCGGCTTCAACGCCTTCGACGATGCGCGGATGAAGTTCGACGTGCGGTTCTATCTCGTGTCGATCCTGTTCATCATATTTGACCTCGAGATTGCCATGCTATTTCCTTGGGCAGTCGCGTTTCAGGATCTCAGCATGGCGGCCTTCTGGTCGATGATGGTGTTCCTGGCGGTCCTGACCGCGGGCTTTGCCTATGAATGGCGCAAGGGAGCGATGGAATGGCAGTAAATGATCGTGACGACGCGCTCGTCACCGAGACGCAGGGGCAGGGGCAGGGGATGCAGAGCCCGCGGGTCAAGTCCGGGCCGTCGAGCCTCGCGCCGACCGAGGCTTATGCCGCCGGAAAGGAGCTCGACCCTGCCTCGCAGGCGCTCAATGCCGAGTTGCAGGACAAGGGCTTTCTCGTCACCTCGACCGAGGACATCATCAACTGGGCGCGCACCGGCAGCCTGCACTGGATGACCTTCGGGCTGGCGTGCTGCGCGGTGGAGATGATGCACACCTCCATGCCCCGCTACGACATGGAGCGTTTCGGCACCGCACCGCGGGCAAGCCCGCGGCAGTCGGACCTGATGATCGTCGCGGGCACGCTCACCAACAAGATGGCACCCGCGCTGCGCAAGGTCTATGACCAGATGCCCGAGCCGCGCTATGTCATCTCGATGGGCTCGTGCGCCAATGGCGGCGGCTATTACCATTACAGCTATTCCGTGGTGCGCGGCTGCGACCGGATCGTGCCGGTGGACATCTATGTGCCGGGCTGCCCGCCCACGGCGGAGGCATTGATGTACGGAATCCTGCAGTTGCAGCGCAAGATTCGCCGGACGGGGACGATTGTGCGATGAGCCATGCGGTTGTCAGACGCTGGGAGGCGATGGTCGCCCGCGCGGATATCGCGGGCTGGAAAGAGACGTTTCGCGCACGGGTCCTGCCATCCATGCAGGGCGCGGAGGGATTTGTCGGCATATCGGTTCATGCCGCGCGCGACGGGGACCCGTGCCGCATGACCGTTCTTACCTCGTGGGACAGTCTGGACGCGATCCGCGGGTTTGCCGGGGATACCCCCGAAAATGCGGTGATCCCGGATTTCATGATGCCGTATTTCCGTGAGCATGACGCGCAGGCGACGTTTCACGACGAAATCCTGCGGGAGGGGAGCAAATGAACAAGGCGCTCACAGAACTGGGCGACTACATCGAGGCCAAGCGCGCGGATTGCGTGCTGGGCTGGCAGATCGCGCATGACGAGATCACCGTCGATGTGGCCCCGTCGAACATCGCCGGGCTGGTCGAATTTCTGAAAACCGATCAGAACTGTGCCTTTTCCACGCTGGTTGACATCACCGCCGTGGACTGGCCCGAGCGGCCCAAGCGTTTCGACGTGGTTTATCACCTGCTCAGCATGTACCAGAACCACCGCATCCGCCTGCGCGTGGCGGTGCGCGAGGAGGACATGGTGCGCTCGCTCTGCGGCGTCTTTCCCTCGGCCAACTGGTTCGAGCGCGAGGTGTTCGACATGTTCGGCATCATCTTCACCGGCCACCCGGACATGCGCCGCATCCTCACCGATTACGGTTTCCGCGGCTACCCGCTGCGCAAGGACTTCCCGACCACGGGCTATACCGAGGTGCGCTATGACGAGGTGCAGAAACGCGTGGTCTACGAGCCGGTGAACCTGGTGCAGGAATACCGGCAATTCGATTTCATGTCGCCCTGGGAAGGGGCCGATTACATCCTTCCGGGCGACGAGAAGGAGGACGCGAAATGATGGGCGCGGGCTATGGCATGGGCGGCGGCGGGCTGCTCTTCATGGTGATTTTCGCGGTGCTGATGGTGGTGCCCTTCTGGCGGCTGCTGCCGCAGTTCGGCATCCCCAACTGGGTGGCGCTGGCGGCGATCATCCCGCTGGGCACGATCGTGCTGCTATGGGTGATGGCGTTCCGCGACAAGCTTGACGGAGGCAGGTCATGATGGACGGCTCCAAGTTCGACGACGCCCTCACGGGCGAACAGAAGATCCGCAACTTCAACATCAACTTTGGGCCGCAACACCCTGCAGCGCATGGTGTTCTGAGGCTGGTGCTGGAACTTGACGGCGAGCTGGTCGAACGCTGCGACCCGCATATCGGCCTGCTGCACCGCGGCACCGAAAAGCTGATGGAGAGCCGCACCTACCTGCAGAACCTGCCTTATTTCGACCGGCTGGATTACGTCGCGCCGATGAATCAGGAACACGCCTGGTGCCTCGCCATCGAGCGGCTCACCGGCGTCGAGGTGCCGCGCCGCGCCAGCCTCATCCGGGTCCTCTATTCCGAGATCGGGCGTATCCTCAATCACCTCCTGAACGTCACCACGCAGGCGATGGACGTGGGCGCACTCACCCCGCCGCTGTGGGGCTTCGAGGAACGCGAGAAGCTCATGGTATTCTACGAGCGGGCCTGCGGCGCGCGGCTGCACGCGGCCTATATCCGGCCCGGCGGCGTGCACCAGGACCTGCCCTCCGAATTGCTCGACGATATCGAGACATGGGCCAACGAGTTTCCCGCCGTACTCGACGATATCGACGGTCTGCTGACCGAGAACCGCGTTTTCAAGCAGCGCAACGTCGATATCGGCGTGATCAGCCAGCAGGAGGCGCTCGACTGGGGATTCAGCGGCGTGATGGTGCGCGGCAGCGGTATGGCGTGGGATCTGCGCCGCGCGCAGCCCTACGAATGCTATGACGAATTCGACTTTCTCGTGCCGGTGGGCAAGAACGGCGACTGCTTCGACCGCTACCTCGTGCGGATGGAGGAGATGCGCCAGAGCCTGCGCATCATCCATCAGGCCATCGAGAAGCTGCGCGCGCCCGAGGGGCAGGGCGACATCCTCGCCCGCGGCAAGGTCACCCCGCCCAAGCGCGGCGAGATGAAGCGCTCGATGGAGGCACTGATCCATCACTTCAAGCTCTATACCGAGGGGTTCCACGTGCCCGAAGGCGAGGTCTATGCCGCCGTCGAGGCCCCCAAGGGCGAATTCGGCGTCTACCTCGTGGCCGACGGCACCAATCGCCCCTACCGCGCCAAGCTGCGCGCGCCGGGTTTCCTGCACCTGCAGGCGATGGACCATGTCGCCAAGGGGCACCAACTGGCCGACGTGGCGGCGATCATCGGGACGATGGACGTGGTCTTCGGGGAGATCGACAGGTGATCGAGCTGGGCCGTCGGAGCGCGGAGCTTACCGGGACCGGGGGGGCGTGAGGATGCTGCGCCCCTCGATTACGCTCTGCGCGCTGGTCGCGCTCGCGTCCTGTGCCGCGCCGCCGCCGGGTACCACGGCAGAGGACGTGGCGCGCTTTGACGCTGCCGCCCGGAGCCTCGGGTGCACCGTGCGCGACGAGGGGGATTATCTTGCGCTGGAGATCCAGACCGGGCTGGCGCGCCAGCAGCTGCTGGATCTCGCGGCCTACCGTCTGACCACCGGGGGCGCCGAGCGGCAGCCCGACGGGGGCGTGAAACTGACCACAGGAGCCTGTGCCTGAGATGCTACGCCGTCTTTACCATGAGCAGCCCGAGAGCTTCGCCTTCACCCCGGCCAACCGGGCGTGGGCCGAGGCGCAGATCACCAAGTATCCCGAGGGGCGACAGGCGAGCGCGGTCATCGCCCTCCTGTGGCGCGCGCAGGAGCAGGAGGGCTGGCTGAGCCGCCCGGCGATCGAGCATGTCGCCGCGATGCTGGACATGGCCTATATCCGCGCGCTTGAGGTGGCGACCTTCTACTTCATGTTCCACCTGCATCCTGTTGGCAGCGTTGCACATTTCCAGATTTGCGGCACCACGCCCTGTATGCTGTGCGGCTCCGAGGCGCTCATGGCCGTGTGTCGCGACAAGATCGCGGCGGAGCCGTTCCAGCTCTCCGGGGATGGCAAGTTTTCGTGGGAGGAGGTCGAATGCCTCGGGGCCTGCTCCAACGCGCCGATGGCGCAGGTGGGCAAGGATTACTATGAGGATCTCACACCCGAGGGCTTTGCCGGGCTGATCGACGCGCTGGCGGCGGGCGAGGTGCCGCGCCCCGGCCCGCAGAACGAGCGCTATGCCAGCGAGCCCGCCTCGGGGCTGACGAGCCTCACGGCGTATGAGAGCGGGCGCGCGCCGCACAATGCCAGCGTGGCGTTGGCCACCGAACTCGGCGATACGATCAAGCGGATAGACGGCAGCGAAGTGGCGCTCGCCGCGCCGTGGCGCGAGCACGGGGCCAATCACGCGCCGGCACCGTCGTCGGTGGCGCTCAACGACGAGCCGGTGGCGATTTCCGCGAAGGGTGCCAGGCCCGGTGCCGCCGGCCCCGGGCCGGAGCCGAAGGCAGAGGCCCCCAGGCCCGCGAGAGCCGAGGCCAAGAAGGCCGGGGCCGCGCCCGGCGAGGGCACGCGCCCCGAGGCGCTCGACGGCCCGCGCGACGGCAAGGCGGACGATCTCAAGCGGATCAAGGGCGTCGGGCCAAAGCTTGAAAAGCTGTGCAACGAGATGGGCTTCTACCATTTCGACCAGATCGCCAACTGGACCGAGGCCGAGATCGCCTGGGTCGACGCGAATCTCGTGGGCTTCAAGGGCCGCGTGAGCCGCGACGCTTGGGTCGAGCAGGCCGAACTGCTGGCCGAGGGCAAGGAGACGGAGTTCTCCACCCGGGTCAAGAAAGGCGGGGTCTACTGACCGCGCCCGATTGAGAACCAACGGGGGAAACGCACATGTCCGACACGTCCAAACTAACCACTTGCCAGATCGTCTGCTGGGGCCTTGCGGGCCTCGCGGGACTGATTGTTCTTTGGTCCGCGATCGGTGCGGTGGGCTTTTTCGCGGCGCTTTTGCTGGCGATCGCGTTCGCGGTGCTGCTGGGGCTGGTCTCGAGCCGACTGATCTGCACCGGCTACCGGGCCGATGATCGCGGTATCGAGGCACAGGACGTGGAGCGCACGCTGCGGCAGGCCACTGGCGTGACCGGATACAAGGCCCCCGACCCTGACGAGGACGACACCACGGCCCCGACGAAGGCCCCGGCCGCCGGGCCGGTGCCCGCCGCCGAGCCGACCGCGAGCGCGGCCACCGCCGAGACATCGGCGGCGGTGCAGACGGGCACGACCCTCTCGGGCGAGGAGGAACTGGCCACGCGAAAGGGCGAGTGGCGCTACGGCAGCGAGGCGGAGGCAAAGGCCGCGCCCGAGGCGGGCACCCGACCTTCAGCGCTTGACGGGCCGCGCGGCGGCGAGGCGGACGATCTCAAGCGGATCAAGGGCGTGGGGCCCAAGCTGGAAAAACTCATCAACGAGATGGGTTTCTACCATTTCGACCAGATCGCGAACTGGACCGGGGCCGAGATCACCTGGGTCGATGACAATCTCAAGGGCTTCAAGGGTCGGGTGAGCCGCGACAACTGGGTTGAGCAGGCGAGGATCCTGGCCGCGGGCGGCGAGACCGAATTCTCGCACCGCGTGGACGAGGGCGACGTATACTGAGCATGGGGACCGATGCCGCAACAGGATGCAGAGATCGCACGCAAGGGGCGGCTGGCCGCGCTGGTGATCGCGGGAACGGGGGTCTTCTGGATCCTCGCCACGATCATCGGCGGCTATCTGACGCTCGACCAAAGGGTGCGCGCGCTGTTCGACCTGATGGCGCTGGGCGGCTTCGTCTTTGCGCTCGTGCTCATCTATCAACTCTGGCGGATGCGTCAGGGCAACCGGAGGTAACGGGATGCTGAAAGACGAGGACCGTATCTTTACCAATCTCTACGGGATGCACGATCGCAGCCTCAAGGGCGCGATGGCCCGCGGACATTGGGACGGAACGGCGAAAATCCTGCAGAACGGGCGCGACTGGATCGTCGAGCAGATGAAGGCCAGCGGCCTGCGCGGGCGCGGCGGTGCGGGCTTTCCCACCGGGCTCAAATGGTCCTTCATGCCCAAGGAAAGCGACGGGCGCCCAGCCTACCTGGTGGTCAATGCCGACGAATCCGAGCCCGGCACCTGCAAGGACCGCGAGATCATGCGCCACGATCCGCACACGTTGATCGAGGGTTGCCTGATCGCCAGCTTCGCGATGAACGCGCATGTCTGCTACATCTACATCCGTGGCGAATACATCCGCGAGCGCGAGGCGCTTCAGGCCGCCATCGACGAGGCTTACGAGGCGGGGCTGGTGGGCCGCAACGCCTGCAAGTCCGGCTGGGATTTCGACATTTACCTCACCCACGGTGCCGGGGCCTATATCTGCGGCGAGGAAACCGCGCTTCTGGAGAGCCTCGAGGGCAAGAAGGGGATGCCGCGGATGAAGCCGCCCTTCCCGGCGATGGCCGGGGTCTATGGCTGCCCCACCACCGTCAACAACGTCGAATCCATCGCCGTTGCCCCCACCATCCTGCGGCGCGGGCCGGAATGGTTCGCGGGCTTCGGGCGGGCCAACAACGCGGGCACCAAGATCTTCGCGATCTCGGGTCACGTGAACAACCCCTGCGTCGTCGAGGAGGAAATGTCGATTTCCTTCGAGGAACTGATCGACCGCCATTGCGGCGGAGTCCGCGGCGGCTGGGACAATCTCAAGGCGGTGATCCCCGGCGGCTCGTCCGTGCCCTGCGTGCGCGGCGAGCACATGCGCGACGCGATCATGGATTTCGACCATCTGCAGAAAGAGCTGAAATCCGGTCTGGGCACCGCGGCGGTGATCGTGATGGACAACAGCACCGACATCATCAAGGCGATCTGGCGCTTGTCGAAATTCTACAAGCACGAAAGCTGCGGCCAGTGCACGCCATGCCGGGAAGGCACCGGCTGGATGATGCGCGTGATGGACCGGCTGGTGCGCGGCGAGGCGGACGTCGAGGAGATCGACATGCTGTTCGAGGTCTCCAAGCAGGTCGAGGGCCACACGATCTGCGCGCTGGGCGATGCCGCAGCCTGGCCCATCCAGGGCCTGATCCGCAATTTCCGCGACGAGATCGAGGACCGTATCCGCACCCGCGAGCGCGGGCGCAGCCCGGCGGTGGCGGCGGAATGAGCCACCTGCGCGCATATCGGCCGGTTGCCGCGGCGGCTCTCGCCCTTGTTCTGGTGGCGGGGTGTGCCGATCGTGAGGAGCGCGTGCTCTTCGACGGCAACTACTACCCGGGCAAGGTGCGCGGCGAGCGCGACGACCGCCGCGACTTTGACGCCACCGTGCGCCGCGCCGGGCGGGGCATCGAGGGTGCACAAAAGGCTGCGGTATACGAGGCGACGCGGTATTGCCTGCAGAGTTTCGGCACCTCCGAGATCGCCTGGGCCGGCGTGGCCGAGGGACAGGAGGGGCCGGCCTATGCCCGCTCCGGGGATCGTTTGTCGGTATCGGGACGCTGCGTCATATGGAAATGATCCGCGCCATATCCGGGGCTCCGCGCGCCCGTTATTGCATGACAGGTCATGGCACTCCCATCTGCAGGCCGGATGGGCGGGCTATCGTGGCCCTTGCCCGCCGGACAGGTGAAAGGAGACAGGTCATGCGCATGACAGGCACGGGATTGGCGGCGCTTGCCGTCGCGGCGCTGGTGCCCGCAGCGAGCGCGGCCTCGCTGTCGCAGGAGACGGATATCAACGACGCGCTGTTCGAAATTGCGGTCGCGAACGAAATCCGCAAGGAATGCGACAGCATCAGCCCGCGCCTCTTTACCGCCATCGGGCGGATGAACGACCTCAAGGCCGAGGCGCGGCAGCGCGGCTATTCGGATGCCGAGATCGACGCCTACGTCAACGACAAGGCCGAGAAACAGAAGATGCGCGAACGGCGCAACGCCTATATCCGCGCGCAGGGCGCGACCCCCGATGACGGGCCGAGCCTGTGCGCGCTGGGCCAGACCGAAATCGCGAAGCAGAGCGCCATCGGCGCGCTTCTGAGAGCAAGGTGAGAGATTATGGCTGACCTACGCAAGATCATCATCGACGGCCAGGAGGTCGAGGTCGAGGGCGCGATGACCCTCATCCAGGCCTGCGAGCAGACGGGGGTGGAAATCCCGCGCTTCTGCTATCACGAGCGCCTGTCGATCGCGGGCAACTGCCGGATGTGCCTCGTCGAGGTGCAGCCGGGCCCTCCGAAACCGGCCGCGAGCTGTGCCATGCAGGTCAAGGACATGCGCCCCTTCCCCGATGGCAGCCCGCCGCAGGTCTCGACCAAGTCGCCGATGGTCAAGAAGGCGCGCGAGGGGGTGATGGAGTTCCTGCTCATCAACCACCCGCTCGACTGCCCGATCTGCGACCAGGGCGGCGAGTGCGACCTGCAGGATCAGGCGATGGCCTATGGCGTCGATTTCTCGCGCTTCCGCGAGCCCAAGCGCGCCACCGAGGATCTCGATCTGGGCCCGCTGGTCGAGACGCACATGACGCGCTGCATCTCCTGCACCCGCTGCGTGCGCTTCACCACCGAGGTGGCGGGCGTGCACGTCATGGGCCAGACGGGGCGCGGCGAGGATGCCGAGATCACCACCTACCTGGGCGAGATCGTCGATTCGAACCTTCAGGGTAACATCATCGACCTGTGCCCCGTGGGCGCGTTGGTCAGCAAGCCCTACGCCTTCACCGCCCGTCCGTGGGAGCTCACCAAGACCGAGACGATTGACGTGATGGACGCGCTCGGCAGCAGCATCCGCGTCGATACCAAGGGCCGCGAGGTGATGCGCATCCTGCCGCGCAACCACGACGGCACCAACGAGGAATGGATTTCCGACAAGACGCGCTTCGTCTGGGACGGGCTGCGCCGTCAGCGGCTCGACCGGCCCTATATCCGCGAGGAGGGCCGCCTGCGCCCCGCCACCTGGCCCGAGGCGCTTGCCGCCGCAGCCAAGGCGATCCGGGGCGCGAAGAAGCTCGCTGGCCTGGTGGGCGATCTCGCCCCCGTCGAGGCGGCGTTCTCGCTCAAGCGTCTCGTCGAGGGGCAGGGCGGCGTGGTCGAGTGCCGCACCGACGGCGCGGCGCTGTCGGCGGGCAACCGCTCTGCCTATGCCGGCACCGCGCGGATCGAGGATATCGACACGGCGAAGCATATTACCCTCATCGGCACCGACCCGTGCACCGAGGCCCCGGTGCTGGGCGCGCGCATCCGCAAGGCGTGGCTCGCGGGTGCCGAGATCACCCATGTGGGCCAACCCGCCGAGCTGACCTTCGAGGCCGCGCAGATGGGTCCGCGCAACAAATTCCTCGCGCGGCTCGTCAAGGATGCGGCCCCTGCCGAGGGCGCGCTGGTCATCGTCGGGCAGGGCGCGCTGCGCGGCGCGGGCGGACCGGTGGCGCTCAGCGGCGCGATGCAAATGGCCGAGGCGCAGGGCGCGGGCCTGCTGGTGCTACATACGGCGGCGGGCCGCGTCGGCGCGATGGATGTGGATGCCACCTGCGAGGGCGGGATCGACGCGGCGCTCGACGGCGCCGACGTGATCCTGAACCTGGGCGCCGACGAGATCGACATCGCGCCAGGGGCCTTCACCATCTACCAGGGCAGCCACGGCGACCGCGGCGCGCACCGCGCCGATCTGATCCTGCCCGCTGCCGCCTGGACCGAGGAGCAGGGGCTCTTCGTCAACACCGAGGGCCGCCCGCAGCTCGCCCTGCGCGCCGGGCACCCGCCGGGCGAGGCCAAGGAGAACTGGGCGATCCTGCGCGCGCTTTCTGGCGAGATGGGCAACGCTCTGCCGTGGGACAGCCTCGCGCAGTTGCGTCAGGCGCTGGTCAAGGAGGTGCCGCATCTCGCCTCGATCGACACGGTGCCTGAGAACGCGTGGCAGCCGGTCGCCGCA
>Ga0209931_1000491_pt1 | contig 23595 bp, 22 predicted proteins | sample SalPonR1_B_D1_MG_FD_185697 | JGI IMG/M metagenome (GOLD analysis project Ga0209931, IMG submission 185697) | Salt pond soil microbial communities from South San Francisco under conditions of wetland restoration - Salt Pond MetaG R1_B_D1_MG... ...
AGAAGGCCTGCGCTTCGCCATCCGCGAAGGCGGCCGCACCGTCGGCTCCGGTGTCGTCTCAAAGATCATCGACTGAGCCGGAGCGAACGAGGGAAGACCACCCTCTGACATGATCCCAAAGGGTCGCCCTCGGGCGGCCCTTTTTCCTTTCCCGGGGCCGGTGAGACTTGCTAGCCTTGCCTTGCACCGAAGATACTTGGGGTGGCCATGGACGACACGCTCGTCACGATCGTGATCGTGCTCTTGATCCTGCTGGTCGTGATCCGGTCGCTGCGCCGACCTGCCGGGTCACCCGGATCCAGCGTTCCGCGCTTTGAGTCCACGCGGCGCGAGACCGAGATTCGTGCGCAACGTCAAGCCGATGCGCGTTTTGTCGGCCCCTGGGGAACTGCGGGTCACCAAGCCGGTCGGGCGAGCCCGGCCGCGGATGCCGACATGCCGGAGCCCGTGGTGCCTGCTGGGCAGGTTCTGGCCGAAGACGGCGGGGCTGCCATGATCGGCACGCGGCCACAAACCCCCTCCGAGGCAACGACAGGTCAGCCTTTCCGGTTCAAGACCCCGGACGAGATCATAAGGGCAACTTTTGGCCGTGTGACCGAGATTCCGCCGTCGCGCGGTTCGGGCACCAGTGGTCCGGGCTAGGTCCTCATCGCCGCCGCGTCAGCGGTTTCGTTCAGCAGAGCGGTGAGCGAAGCGCGCAAGCGTTCCTGTTCGGCGGGTTCGGGGCGCCGGGCGGGAGACTCGGGCCAGCGGCGGAAAACGAAACGTCCCCGGCCGAAGGGGCGGGGCAGAACCATGTTGTCCCAGGTGGACAGTTCGCGCTGCCGGCTGTGCGAGAAGGCATAGGTATGGACCGGGCAGCCGACGGCACGGGCCCAGTCCAGCGGTGCGTCCTTGACGGCAAATGCCGGGCCCCGCGGCCCGTCCGCGGTGATTCCGATGCTGGTGCCTGCCCGGGTCCGGCGGAGAACCTCGCGCGAGGCCCGCAGGTTCGAGGCATGTCTTTCGATCTTCATGGGCTGCAGGCCGAAATGTCGCTGCAAGGCCGCCGCGGCCCGCCCGATGGGCGAGGCGTCATGTATGCTGGTGAGCGGCCCGTCTCCCAGCGGCCAGTGCGCCGGGGCCATGAGCAGGTGCTGATGCCAGAGAACCAGCAGGACCGGACCCTGGGCAAGGTCTTGCCGCAGCGCCTCGACCCCCTCGCCCTGCCAATGCGTGGTGCGGTTGACGAACCGCAGGTAGCAACCAATGAGCATGGCCGGGGCCCATGCGGCGAAGGCGGATTGTTCGATGCGGCGGTGCAGGGTCTTCATCGCTCGGTCTCCGGGCGCGGGTTGGCGCCTACATGCGATAATTTCCGACCCGAAGACAAGCCGCCCCCTTGATCCCGGCGGCGCCTCGGGATAGTCCACGAACCGGCACCGTAGGGGTATAGCTCAGTTGGTAGAGCGACGGTCTCCAAAACCGTAGGTCGCGGGTTCGAACCCTGCTGCCCCTGCCACCACCCCGCAATGCTGCGACCGGGGCGCTCCGCTGAATTGCGGTCGCGGCCCGATCCCGGGTTGAAAAGCGGCGCCGGGCAACGTATCTGGGCGAGGTTCGCAGAAAGGGCATTCCATGGCACGCACCAATCCTGTCCAGTTCATGCAGCAGGTCCGCGCGGAGGTCTCGAAGGTTGTCTGGCCGACCCGTCGCGAAGTCGTTATGACGACGATCATGGTGTTCCTGCTGGCGGCCTTCATGGCGGCCTTCTTCTCGATCGTGGACCTTTTCATCCGGATGGGGCTGGAAGGGGTGCTGAGCGCCTTCGGCTGAGCCCTTCGGGAAAGCCGCGATACCCCCTTGAATTCGGCGGCGCAGGGCGGTATTCGCAGCCAACTTTCCGGACGGGCGTGCGGCGAATCGCGTTGCGCGCCGCTTTTCTTTCCGGAGATCGCGCGTGAAGCGTCTGGAATAATTGGAAACTTTTGGCTTTCGGGCCGCGGGCGACGGGGTGTCGGACAACATGGCGAAACGTTGGTATTCGGTGAGTGTTCTCTCGAACTTCGAGAAAAAGATCGCCGAGCAGATCCACACCAAGGTCGCCGAGCAGGGACTTGAGGACCAGATCGACGAGGTCCTGGTGCCGACCGAAGAGGTGATAGAGGTTCGCCGCGGCAAGAAAGTGACCGCGGAGCGGCGCTTCATGCCGGGCTATGTGCTGGTTCACATGGAAATGTCGGATGAGGGCTATCACCTGATCAACGGCATCAACCGCGTGACCGGGTTCCTGGGTCCGCAGGGCCGCCCGATGCCGATGCGCGACGCCGAGGTTCAGGCGATCCTGGGACGCGTTGCAGAGGGCGAAGAGGCGCCGCGCACGCTGATTTCCTTCGAGATCGGCGAGAAGGTCAAGGTCAACGACGGTCCTTTCGAAGACTTCGACGGCATGATCGAGGAAGTTGACGACGACAACCAGCGCCTGAAGGTGTCGGTTGCGATCTTTGGCCGGGAAACCCCGGTCGAGCTGGAATTCACGCAGGTCACCAAGCAGGTCTGAGTGGAGCATTCGTGGGGGCTGCGGCGCAGGCGTGTGACCGGGCTGACCACGACGACGAAGACGGGGCGGATCGCGTTTCGCCCCCAGTTGTAGAGAAGGAGAGGCCAGATGGCCAAGAAACTTGCCGGCACGATGAAGCTGCAGATTCCTGCAGGTCAGGCCAACCCGTCGCCGCCCGTGGGCCCCGCCCTGGGCCAGCGCGGGATAAACATCATGGAATTCTGCAAGGCGTTCAACGCCAAGACGCAGGAGATGGAGCAGGGCGCGCCTTGCCCCACGTTGATCACTTACTATCAGGACAAGTCCTTCGCGCTTGAGATCAAGACGCCCCCGGCGTCCTACTACCTCAAGAAGGCGGCGAACCTGAAGTCGGGGGCGACGACGCCGTCGCGCCAGACCGTCGGCACCGTCACCAAGAAGCAGGTGCAGGAGATCGCCGAGGCCAAGATGCAGGACCTCAGCGCCAACGACATGGAAAGCGCCATGAAGATCATCCTTGGCTCGGCCAAGTCCATGGGCATCGAGGTGAAGTAAGATGGCAAAGCTTGGAAAACGCAGCCGCGCCGCACGTGAAGCGGTCGCCGGCAAGGACAACGTCTCGGTGACCGAGGCTGTATCGCTGGTCAAGGACAACGCCAAGGCAAAGTTCGACGAGACCGTCGAGGTCGCTGTCTGCCTGGGTGTCGATCCGCGCCACGCCGATCAGATGGTCCGCGGCAAGGTCAGCCTGCCCAATGGAACCGGCAAGGAGGTCCGCGTGGCCGTCTTCGCCCGAGGGGACAAGGCCGACGAGGCCAAGGCCGCCGGGGCCGACATTGTCGGCGCCGAGGACCTGATGGAGACCGTGCAGGGCGGCAAGATCGAATTCGACCGCTGCATCGCCACGCCGGACATGATGCCCGTCGTCGGTCGCCTGGGCAAGGTCCTGGGCCCGCGTAACCTGATGCCGAACCCCAAGGTCGGCACCGTGACCATGGACGTCAAAGAGGCTGTCGAAGCCGCCAAGGGCGGTGAAGTCCAGTTCAAGGTCGAAAAGGCGGGCGTGGTCCATGCCGGCATCGGCAAGGCCAGCTTCGACGCCAAACAGCTCGAGGAAAACCTGCTTGCCTTCGTCGATGCGGTGCAGAAGGCGAAGCCGGCCGGTGCCAAGGGCGCCTACATGAAGAAGATCGCGCTGAGCTCGACCATGGGCCCGGGCGTGACCGTTGCGGTGGATAGCGCCACCGGCAACGCCTGAGAGATTCCGCATCCTTCGGGGTGCTGAATGGCGGGGCCTGAACATCGGCCCCGTCCTGTCCGAGACGGAGGGTTGGGCTTCGGTCCTGTAATTCCTTCCCGAGATGGGGAACGAGACGAGATTTCCGTTCGGGTCGGCTTCGACCCTCGGGCGATCAAGGCCTCGGGACCCTCACGGACCCGAAGTGGGTGGATCATCCGGTCCATCCTGAATGAGCCGGGGAGAAATCCCCATACTTGGAGTGAAACTGTGGATAGAGCCCAGAAAGAGAAAGTGGTCGATGAACTCGGCCAGATCTTCGAAAGCTCTGGCGTCGTGGTGGTTGCCCACTACGAGGGCCTGACAGTTGCCGAGATGCAGGACCTGCGCGCCCGTATGCGCGACGCGGGCGGGTCTGTACGCGTTGCCAAGAACAGGCTCGCCAAGATCGCCCTGGAGGGTAAGCCGTGCGAGAGCATCGGCGAACTTCTGACGGGCATGACCGTGCTTTCCTATTCCGAAGACCCCGTGGCCGCGGCCAAGGTGGTTCAGGACTATGCCAAGGGTAACAGCAAGCTTGTTATTCTCGGCGGTGCAATGGGAGGCACGGCGCTGGACACCGCCGGTGTCGAACGTGTGGCCAAGATGCCGTCCCGCGAGGAGCTTATCGCCTCCATCGCCGGCTGCATCGCTGCCCCCGCTTCGAACATCGCCGGGTCCGTTGGCGCACCTGCTTCGAACATCGCGGGCATTCTTTCGACCATCGAAGAGAAAGCTGCCTGAGCAACCTGACTGCCCTCGTGGGGTGAAGGCCCCGACGTTGGAACACAACTGAATGGAACGGAAACAGTAAAATGGCTGATCTGAAAAAACTTGCTGAAGAGATCGTGGGCCTGACCCTTCTCGAAGCCCAGGAACTGAAAGAAATCCTCAAGGACGAATACGGCATCGAGCCCGCCTCGGGCGGCGCTGTCATGATGGCCGGCCCGGCCGACGGTGGTGGCGGCGAAGCTGCCGAGGAGCAAACGGAATTCGACGTCGTGCTCAAGAGCGCGGGTGCGTCCAAGATCAACGTGATCAAGGAAGTCCGCGGGATCACCGGCCTGGGCCTGAAAGAGGCCAAGGAACTGGTCGAGAGCGGCGGCAAGATCAAGGAAGGCGTCGACAAGGCCGAAGCCGAAGAGATCAAGGGCAAGCTGGAAGGCGCCGGCGCCGAGATCGAGCTGGCCTGAGGCACGCCTTCAGCGGATGGATCGGGCGTTCAAGCGCCCGATTTCGTCGCGAAAAGATTGGCTGGACCCGCTGCCAAATCGGGTCCAGCCGAACCCGTCTTAAAGGCCGCATTCGCGGATACGGCCTTTTGGATCGGTTCACAGGTCGGGAGGCATCCGGTGGGACGGGCGCCAGGAATTGACCGAAACGATCCGCTCTCACGCGGGGTCCGTGCCGCCGCCCCACGGCCCGGACCACCAGCAGAGACTGAAAGGTGACAAGACACATGGCTCAATCGTTCCTCGGCCAGAAACGCTTGCGCAAGTACTACGGCAAGATCCGTGAAGTTCTTGAAATGCCGAACCTCATCGAGGTTCAGAAATCCAGCTACGACCTCTTCCTCGACTCGGGCGAGGGTGTGGAGCCCATTGATGGCGAAGGCATCAAGGGTGTCTTCCAGTCGGTCTTCCCGATCAAGGACTTCAACGAGAACTCTGTTCTCGAATTCGTCCGCTACGAGCTGGAAAAGCCCAAGTACGACGTCGAGGAATGCCAGCAGCGGGACATGACCTATGCCGCGCCGCTCAAGGTTACGCTGCGCCTTATCGTCTTCGATGCCGACGAGGATACCGGCGCCAAGTCGGTCAAGGACATCAAGGAACAGGACGTCTTCATGGGCGACATGCCCCTGATGACCGAGAATGGCACTTTCATCGTCAACGGCACCGAGCGGGTCATCGTTTCCCAGATGCACCGCAGCCCGGGGGTGTTCTTCGACCATGACAAGGGCAAGACCCACAGTTCGGGCAAGCTGCTCTTCGCTTGCCGCATCATTCCCTACCGCGGCTCCTGGCTCGATTTCGAGTTCGATGCCAAGGATCTGGTTTATGCGCGCATCGACCGCCGCCGGAAGCTGCCGGTGACGACGCTGCTCTATGCGCTGGGTCTCGACCAGGAAGGCATCATGGATGCCTACTACAACACGGTAGACTACAGTTTCGACAAGAAGAAGCAGGCCTGGAAGACCAAGTTCTTCCCCGAGCGTGTGAGGGGCACCCGTCCAACGCACGACCTGGTCGACGCCAAGACCGGCGAGATCATCGCAGAGGCGGGCAAGAAGGTTACCCCCCGCGCGGTCAAAAAGCTGATCGACGAGGGCACCGTCACCGACCTGCTGGCCCCCTTCGAGAGCATCGTCGGCAAGTTCGTTGCCAAGGACATCATCAACGAGGAGACCGGCGCCATCCATGTCGAGGCCGGCGACGAGCTGACCCTCGAGATGGACAAGGACGGCGAGATCGTCGGCGGCACCGTCAAGGAGCTGCTCGATGCCGGTGTCACCTCGATCCCGGTTCTGGACATCGACAACATCAACGTCGGCCCCTACATGCGCAACACCATGGCGCAGGACAAGAACATGGACCGCGAAAGCGCGCTCATGGACATCTACCGCGTCATGCGCCCGGGCGAGCCGCCCACCGTTGATGCTGCCAGTGCTCTCTTCGACACGTTGTTCTTCGACAGCGAGCGCTACGACCTGTCCGCCGTGGGCCGTGTGAAGATGAACATGCGCCTCGCCATGGATGCCGAGGACACGCAGCGCACCCTGCGCCGCGAGGATATCGTGGCCTGCATCAAGGCCCTGGTGGACCTGCGCGACGGGCGCGGCGACATTGATGATATCGACCACCTCGGCAACCGCCGGGTGCGCTCTGTAGGCGAGCTGATGGAGAACCAGTATCGCGTCGGCCTGCTGCGCATGGAGCGCGCCATCAAGGAACGCATGTCCTCGGTCGAGATCGACACCGTCATGCCGCAGGACCTGATCAACGCCAAGCCCGCCGCGGCGGCGGTGCGTGAATTCTTCGGCTCAAGCCAGCTGTCGCAGTTCATGGACCAGACCAACCCGCTGTCGGAAGTCACCCACAAGCGCCGCCTGTCGGCGCTCGGGCCGGGCGGCCTGACACGTGAACGGGCCGGCTTCGAAGTGCGCGACGTGCATCCTACGCACTATGGCCGAATGTGCCCCATCGAGACGCCGGAAGGGCCGAACATCGGCCTGATCAACTCTTTGGCCACCTATGCGCGCGTGAACAAGTACGGCTTCATCGAGACCCCCTACCGCGTCGTCCAGAGCGGCCAGGTCTCCGACGAGGTGCATTACATGTCCGCGACCGAGGAAATGCGCCATACGGTCGCCCAGGCGAACGCGAACCTCGACAAGGACATGAAGTTCGTCAACGACCTCGTCTCGACGCGGCAGAACGGTGAATACACCCTGGCCCCGAACGAGAACGTGGACCTGATCGACGTCAGCCCCAAGCAGCTGGTCTCGGTCGCGGCCTCGCTGATCCCATTCCTGGAAAACGATGACGCCAACCGCGCCTTGATGGGATCGAACATGCAGCGACAGGCTGTGCCGACGCTTCGGTCCGAAGCGCCGTTGGTCGGCACCGGGATCGAGGGCAAGGTCGCCATCGACTCGGGTGCCGCGATCCAGGCCAAGCGGGCCGGGATCATCGACCAGGTCGACGCCCAGCGGATCGTTATCCGCGCCACCGAGGACCTGGAGGTCGGCGACCCCGGCGTGGACATCTACAGGATGCGCAAGTTCCAGCGTTCGAACCAGAACACCTGCATCAATCAGCGCCCGTTGGTGAAGGTGGGTGACATGGTCGGCAAGGGTGAAGTGATCGCCGACGGCCCCTCGACGGACATCGGGGAACTGGCCCTCGGCAAGAACGTCGTCGTCGCCTTCATGCCCTGGAACGGCTACAACTACGAGGACTCGATCCTGATCTCGGAGCGCATCGTCAAGGACGACGTCTTCACCTCGGTCCACATCGAAGAATTCGAGGTCGCCGCCCGCGACACCAAGCTGGGGCCCGAGGAAATCACCCGCGACATTCCCAATGTCGGCGAGGAGGCCCTGCGCAATCTCGACGAGGCGGGCATCGTCTACATCGGCGCCGAAGTGGGACCGGGCGATATTCTGGTGGGCAAGATCACCCCCAAGGGCGAAAGCCCGATGACACCCGAGGAAAAGCTCCTGCGTGCGATCTTCGGGGAAAAGGCATCCGACGTGCGCGACACGTCCTTGCGCCTGCCGCCGGGGGATTATGGCACGATCCTCGAGGTGCGGGTCTTCAACCGCCACGGCGTGGAAAAGGACGAGCGCGCGCTTCAGATCGAGCGTGAGGAGGTCGAACGCCTGGGCCGTGACCGGGACGACGAGATGGCGATCCTGGATCGCAACATCTACGCGCGTCTGAACTCGATGCTGGTCGGCAAGACCGTCGCCAAGGGGCCGAGAGGCATCAAGGCCGGCACCGAGATCACCGCCGAACTTCTCGAGGAGCTGCCCCGCAGCCACTGGTGGCAGCTGGCCCTGAAGGAAGAGGAGGACGCCCAGGTCGTCGAGGCGCTGAACGAACAGTACGAGGCGCAGAAGCGCCAGCTGGACGCCCGCTTCGAGGACAAGGTCGAAAAGGTCCGCCGCGGCGACGACCTGCCGCCCGGCGTGATGAAGATGGTCAAGGTCTTCGTGGCCGTGAAGCGCAAGCTTCAGCCCGGCGACAAGATGGCCGGACGCCACGGCAACAAGGGCGTCATCTCAAAGGTGGTGCCGGTCGAGGACATGCCATTCCTGCAGGACGGCACCCCGGTCGATTTCGTGCTCAACCCGCTTGGCGTGCCCAGCCGGATGAACGTCGGACAGATCCTTGAGACGCACATGGGCTGGGCCGCGCGCGGCCTGGGCAACCAGATCGAGGATGCCTTGGGCGAATATCGCCGCTCGGGCGACCTTACCCCGGTGCGCGACGCCATGCGGATCGCCTATGGCGACGACGTCTATGCCGAGGGAATCGAGGGCATGGACGATCAGCATCTGCTCGAAGCGGCCGGCAATGTCACGGGCGGCGTGCCGATCGCCACGCCCGTCTTTGACGGCGCCAAGGAGGATGACGTGAACGACGCGCTTCGCCGCGCGGGGTTCAATGAATCCGGGCAGTCGCTGCTCTTCGATGGCCGCACGGGCGAGCAGTTCAGCCGGCCCGTCACGGTCGGCATCAAGTATCTGCTCAAGCTGCACCACCTTGTCGACGACAAGATCCACGCTCGTTCGACCGGCCCCTACAGCCTCGTGACCCAGCAGCCGCTGGGCGGCAAGGCGCAGTTCGGTGGCCAGCGCTTCGGCGAGATGGAGGTCTGGGCCCTGGAAGCCTATGGTGCCGCCTACACCCTGCAGGAGATGCTGACGGTGAAGTCGGACGACGTGGCGGGCCGCACCAAGGTCTACGAGTCGATCGTCAAGGGAGAGGACAACTTCGAGGCCGGCGTGCCCGAGAGCTTCAACGTGCTCGTGAAGGAAGTCCGCGGCCTCGGCCTCAACATGGAACTCCTGGACTCGGAGGAGGACGAATAAGGGTTTTCGACAAAACCCCGGGGGCCCGGGACGTCGTCAGACATCGTGCCCCCCGCGCCCCTTCCAGCCCGTATTTCGAGGGAAAGACATGAACCAGGAACTTACCAACAACCCGTTCAATCCGAACGCCCCGGCCAAGATCTTTGACGAGATCAAGGTCTCTCTTGCCTCGCCCGAGCGGATCCTTTCGTGGTCCTTCGGCGAGATCAAGAAGCCCGAAACCATTAACTACCGCACGTTCAAGCCCGAGCGTGACGGTCTGTTCTGCGCGCGTATCTTCGGCCCGATCAAGGATTACGAATGCCTTTGCGGCAAGTACAAGCGCATGAAGTATCGCGGCGTCGTCTGCGAGAAATGCGGCGTCGAGGTGACCCTGCAGAAAGTCCGCCGCGAACGCATGGGCCATATCGAACTGGCCGCGCCGGTGGCGCATATCTGGTTCCTCAAGTCCCTGCCCAGCCGCATCGGCCTGATGCTGGACATGACCCTGCGCGATCTGGAACGCGTGCTCTACTTCGAGAACTACGTCGTGATCGAACCGGGCCTGACCGACCTGCAATACGGCGCGCTGATGACCGAGGAGGAATTCCTCGACGCCCAGGACGCCTACGGCATGGACGCCTTCACCGCCAACATCGGCGCCGAGGCGATCCGCGAGATGCTGTCCCAGATCGACCTGGAGGCCGAGGCAGAGCAACTGCGCGAGGACCTGAAAGAGGCGACGGGCGAATTGAAGCCCAAGAAGATCATCAAGCGCCTGAAGGTCGTCGAAAGCTTCATCGAGAGTGGCAACCGCCCGGAATGGATGATCATGACGGTGGTGCCGGTGATCCCGCCGGAACTGCGTCCTCTGGTGCCGCTGGATGGTGGCCGCTTCGCGACCTCGGATCTCAACGACCTGTATCGCCGGGTCATCAACCGCAACAACCGCCTCAAGCGCCTGATCGAACTGCGCGCGCCCGATATCATCGTGCGGAACGAAAAGCGTATGTTGCAGGAATCTGTCGATGCGCTTTTCGACAACGGCCGTCGTGGCCGCGTCATCACCGGCGCCAACAAGCGTCCGCTGAAGTCGCTGTCGGACATGCTCAAGGGCAAGCAGGGCCGTTTCCGTCAGAACCTTCTGGGCAAGCGGGTCGATTTCTCGGGGCGCTCGGTCATCGTGACCGGGCCGGAACTGAAGTTGCACCAATGCGGCTTGCCCAAGAAGATGGCGCTCGAACTCTTCAAGCCCTTCATCTATTCGCGGCTGGAAGCCAAGGGCCTGTCCAGCACCGTGAAACAGGCCAAGAAGCTGGTTGAGAAGGAACGCCCCGAAGTCTGGGACATCCTCGATGAGGTGATCCGCGAACACCCGGTTCTGCTGAACCGCGCGCCGACCCTGCACCGCCTGGGCATCCAGGCGTTCGAGCCCACTCTGATCGAGGGCAAGGCGATCCAGCTTCACCCGCTGGTCTGTTCGGCCTTCAACGCCGACTTCGACGGTGACCAGATGGCCGTGCACGTCCCGCTGAGCCTCGAGGCCCAGCTGGAAGCGCGCGTTCTGATGATGTCGACGAACAATGTCCTGTCGCCGGCCAATGGCGCGCCGATCATCGTCCCGTCGCAGGACATGATTCTGGGTCTCTACTACACGACCATCGAACGCGCCGGCATGAAGGGCGAAGGCATGGTCTTTGGTTCGGTTGAAGAGGTCGAGCACGCGCTGGCCCAGGGCGAAGTGCATATGCACGCCAAGATCCAGGCCCGCGTCAAGCAGATCGACGAAACCGGGCAGGAGGTCTTCCAGAGATTCGAGACGACGCCCGGCCGCGTTCGGCTGGGCGCGCTGCTGCCGCTGAATGCGAAGGCTCCGTTCGAGCTGGTCAACCGCCTGCTGCGCAAGAAAGAGGTGCAGCAGGTCATCGACACCGTCTACCGCTACTGCGGCCAGAAGGAATCGGTGATCTTCTGCGACCAGATCATGACCATGGGCTTCCGCGAGGCCTTCAAGGCCGGGATCTCCTTCGGCAAGGACGACATGGTCATCCCCGACACCAAGTGGGGGCTGGTCGACGAAACCCGCGGCCAGGTCAAGGACTTCGAACAGCAGTACATGGACGGCCTGATCACCCAGGGCGAGAAGTACAACAAGGTTGTCGATGCCTGGTCCAAGGCCAATGACCGCGTTACCGAGGCAATGATGTCGACCATCTCGGCCGAACGGACCGACGAGAACGGTGCCGTGATGGAGCCGAACTCGGTCTACATGATGGCGCACTCCGGTGCGCGTGGCTCGGTCACCCAGATGAAGCAGCTGGGCGGGATGCGCGGCCTGATGGCCAAGCCGAGCGGAGAGATCATCGAGACGCCGATCATCTCGAACTTCAAGGAAGGCCTGACCGTGCTGGAGTACTTCAACTCCACCCACGGGGCCCGCAAGGGTCTGTCGGACACGGCGCTCAAGACGGCGAACTCGGGCTACCTGACCCGTCGCCTGGTCGATGTCGCCCAGGACTGTATCGTGCGCGAGTCCGACTGCGGCACCGACCGCGCGATCACCGCGGAACCGGCGATCAACGACGGCGAGATCGTCTCGACCATGAGCGAGCGCATCCTGGGCCGTGTCGCGGCCGAGGACGTGATCGTGCCCGGCGGCGACGAGGTGCTCGTCAAGAACGGCGAACTGATCGATGAACGCATGGCGGACGCGATTGACGATGCCGGCGTGGTCAAGATGAAGATCCGCAGCCCGCTGACCTGCGAGGCCGAGGATGGCGTCTGCGCCCAGTGTTACGGGCGCGACCTGGCCCGCGGTACTCAGGTGAACATCGGCGAGGCGGTGGGCATCATCGCCGCGCAGTCCATCGGTGAGCCTGGCACGCAGCTGACAATGCGGACCTTCCACATCGGCGGGGTCGCCCAGGGCGGTCAGCAGTCCTTCCTGGAATCCTCGGTGGCCGGCAAGGTCGAGCTGCGCGATGCGCAGATCCTCGAGAACTCGGCCGGCGAGCCGATTTCGATGGGCCGCAACATGGCCATTGCCCTTTTGGACGAGAATGGGGGTGAGCTGACCTCGCACAAGGTGGGCTACGGCTCCAAGATCTTCGTCAAGGATGGCCAGCAGGTCGAGCGCGGTGACAAGCTCTACGAGTTCGACCCCTACACACTGCCGATCATCGCCGAGAAAGCGGGTACGGCCAAGTTCGTGGACCTGGTCAACGGGGTCGCCGTGCGCGAGGAAACCGATGACGCCACCGGCATGACCCAGAAGATCGTCACCGACTGGCGTGCGGCGCCCAAGGGTAACGAGCTCAAGCCCGAGATCCTGGTCGTGGGCGAAGATGGCGAACCGGTTCGCAACGATGCGGGCAACCCGGTGACCTATCCGATGTCCGTCGATGCGGTTCTGTCGATCGAGGACGGCGAGAAGATCGAGGCCGGCGATGTGGTTGCGCGCATTCCGCGCGAGGGGGCCAAGACCAAGGACATCACCGGCGGTCTGCCTCGTGTTGCCGAGCTTTTCGAGGCCCGGCGTCCCAAGGACCACGCGATCATCGCCGAGATCGACGGCCATGTCCGCTTCGGCAAGGACTACAAGAACAAGCGCCGCATCGCGATCGAGCCAACCGACGAGTCGCTCGAAAAGGTTGAGTACATGGTGCCCAAGGGCAAGCACATTCCGGTGCAGGAAGGCGACTTCGTCCAGAAGGGTGACTATGTCATGGACGGCAACCCGGCGCCGCATGACATCCTGTCGATCCTCGGGGTCGAGGCGCTTGCCGAATACATGATCGACGAGGTGCAGGACGTCTATCGCCTGCAGGGCGTGAAGATCAACGACAAGCACATCGAGGTGATCGTGCGCCAGATGCTGCAGAAGTGGGAAATCCTCGACAGTGGGGATTCGACGCTTCTCAAAGGCGAGCATGTCGACAAGCAGGAATTGGAGGCTGCCAACGAGAAGGCGATCTCCAAGGGTGGGCGTCCGGCCACGGGCGAGCCGATCCTGCTTGGTATCACCAAGGCGTCGTTGCAGACCCGCAGCTTCATCTCGGCGGCGTCCTTCCAGGAAACCACGCGCGTGCTGACCGAGGCGTCGGTTCAGGGCAAGCGCGACAAGCTGGTCGGCCTGAAAGAGAACGTGATCGTCGGGCGCCTGATCCCGGCCGGCACCGGTGGGGCCGCGCAGCGGGTGCAACGTGTGGCACAAGAGCGCGACAATGTCGTGATCGAGGCCCGCCGCGAAGAGGCCGAGGCCGCGGCCGCGCTGGCTGCCCCGGAAGGCGACGACGACGTGATCGGCGGAGACGATTTCGATACGCTCATCGCGGACACGCCCGAAAGCCGCGACGACTGATCCGCGGTCCGGACGGCAATACACAGGAAAGGCCCCGCCCTTCTGCGGGGCCTTTTCATGTCTGGCATCGGGCGCGCGTCCACTTGCCCGGCAGGCGCTGGTGCATGTCGCGCTCCTTGCCAGTGACGGGAAGGGGGACAGGAACAGGGGCCTGACGGAGCACATGCGCGGTGAACCCTGGATGATGGCGTCGATGATCAGCTTCGTGGTCACCGCATGCCGTCATGCGAGTGGTCGCCGCAAAGCGTCAGGCGAGGTCGGTTTCACCGCACGCTTTCGCCATACATCCTTGCTTGCCCGCCTTGGTGGGTGCTGAGATGGTTGTAGGAAGATGCCTTTTCGTGCGCGTTCTGCCGTGCGCACCGAACAAGATGCCGCATGGTCATGACACGCCGGATGCGTCAGGGCTGTTGACAGTCCCCCCGACTCTGCCTATAGACCGGCGCACTTGGCAGGGGTCCGTGGGCCTCGTACCTGAGTATCAAAATTTCAGTGGTCAAGATCCGGCCTACTGCTGGCCCGATCCTCTGAATAGCCCACCGCACCGTTCCTCCGGTAAGGGAACGACTGCGGGCTTGTCGTGCTTTGTGGACGCATGAGGCACGTGAACCGAAAACCGCGGACCGATTGGTTCGCTACACATGTGTATGAAGTGGGGAACAAAGCCCAATGCCAACGATCCAGCAGCTGATCCGGAAGCCCCGGCAGCCCAAAGCCAAACGTTCCAAGTCCCTTCACCTGGAAGGCAACCCGCAGAAGCGCGGCGTCTGCACGCGCGTCTATACCACCACGCCGAAGAAGCCGAACTCGGCCATGCGGAAAGTGGCCAAGGTGCGTCTGACCAACGGCTACGAGGTGATCAGCTACATTCCCGGCGAAAGCCACAACCTTCAGGAACACTCCGTCGTCCTGATCCGTGGCGGCCGTGTGAAGGACCTTCCCGGCGTGCGTTACCACATCCTGCGCGGTGTGCTCGATACCCAGGGCGTCAAGGACCGCAAGCAGCGCCGTTCGAAGTACGGCGCCAAGCGTCCCAAGTAAGAGGAAGAAAAGATGTCTCGTCGTCACGCCGCAGAGAAGCGCGAAGTCCTGCCCGACGCCAAGTACGGTGACCGGGTTCTCACCAAGTTCATGAACAACCTGATGTACCACGGCAAGAAGTCCGCCGCCGAACGCATCGTCTACGGCGCATTCGACCGGGTCGAAGACAAGCTCAAGAAGGCCCCGGTGGAGGTGTTCCACGAGGCGCTGGATAACATCAAGCCGGCCGTCGAAGTCCGCTCGCGCCGCGTCGGCGGTGCAACCTACCAGGTGCCCGTCGAGGTCCGCCCCGAGCGCCGCGAGGCCCTGGCCATCCGCTGGTTGATCACCGCTGCGCGGTCGCGCAACGAAAACACAATGGAAGAGCGCCTGGCTGGCGAGCTCGCGGATGCGGTCAACGGCCGCGGCACCGCGGTGAAAAAGCGCGAAGACACCCACAAGATGGCCGACGCCAACAAGGCGTTCAGCCACTACCGCTGGTAATACAACACTCTTTGAGGACTAGGCCAAATGGCACGCGATTATCCCCTCGACCGATACCGTAACTTCGGGATCATGGCTCACATCGACGCGGGCAAGACCACCTGCTCGGAGCGTATCCTGTTCTACACGGGCAAATCCCACAACCTCGGCGAGGTCCACGACGGCGCCGCGACCATGGACTGGATGGAGCAGGAGCAGGAGCGTGGCATCACCATCACCTCTGCCGCGACCACCACGTTCTGGGAGCGTACCGAGAACGGCAAGGAGCCGGACTCGCTCAAGCACCGCATGAACATCATCGACACCCCCGGGCACGTGGACTTCACCATCGAGGTCGAGCGGTCGCTTGCCGTGCTCGATGGTGCGATCTGCGTGCTGGACGCGAACGCCGGTGTCGAGCCCCAGACCGAGACCGTGTGGCGCCAGGCCGACCGCTACAAGGTGCCGCGCATCGTCTTCGTCAACAAGATGGACAAGATCGGCGCTGACTTCTTCAACTGCGTGCGCATGATCGAGGATCGAACAGGCGCACGGGCTGTGCCGGTCGCCCTGCCCATCGGCGCCGAGCACGAGCTGGAGGGCGTAATCGACCTCGTCACCATGAAGGAATGGGTCTGGCGCGGCGAGGACCTGGGCGCGAGTTGGTTCCAGGAAGATATCCGTGACAGCCTCAAGGACCAGGCCGAGGAATGGCGTGGCAAGATGATCGAGGCTGCCGTCGAGGTGGATGACGACGCCATGATGGCCTACCTCGAAGGCGAGGAGCCCGATGTGCCGACCCTGCGCAAGCTGCTGCGCAAGGGCACGCTCGACCTGACCTTCGTGCCGGTCCTCGGCGGTTCGGCCTTCAAGAACAAGGGTGTCCAGCCGCTGCTGAACGCCGTGATCGACTACCTGCCAAGCCCCATGGACGTGGTCGATTACATGGGCTTTGCCCCCGACGACGAGACCGAGACCCGCAACATCCCGCGCCGCGCGGATGACGACATGCCGTTCTCGGGCCTGGCCTTCAAGATCATGAACGACCCCTTCGTCGGTTCGCTGACCTTCACCCGGATCTATTCCGGCGTGCTGCGCAAGGGCGACACGATGCTGAATGCCACCAAGGGCAAGAAAGAGCGTGTCGGCCGCATGATGATGATGCATTCCAACGATCGGACCGAGATCGAGGAAGCCTTTGCCGGCGACATCATCGCCCTGGCCAGCCTGAAGGACACGACCACCGGGGACACGATCTGTGACCCCAAGGCGCCCGTCGTGCTGGAAACCATGACCTTCCCTGAGCCCGTGATCGAGATCGCGGTCGAGCCCAAGACGAAGGGTGACCAGGAGAAGATGTCCCAGGGCTTGGCGCGACTGGCCGCCGAAGACCCGTCTTTCCGCGTCGAGACCGACCTGGAGTCGGGCCAGACGATCATGAAGGGCATGGGCGAACTTCACCTGGATATCCTGGTGGATCGTCTCAAGCGCGAGTTCAAAGTCGACGCCAACATCGGTGCGCCGCAGGTCGCTTATCGCGAGACGATCGGCCATGAGATCGAGCATACCTACACCCACAAGAAGCAGTCGGGTGGTTCGGGCCAATTCGCCGAGGTGAAGATGATCATTTCGCCGACCGAGCCGGGCGAAGGCTACTCCTTCGAGTCCCGTATCGTCGGCGGGTCGGTGCCCAAGGAGTACATTCCGGGTGTCGAGAAGGGTATCGAGAGCGTGATGGACAGTGGTCCGCTTGCCGGTTTCCCGGTGATCGACTTCAAGGTCGCGCTGATCGACGGCAAGTACCACGACGTGGACTCCAGTGTCATGGCCTTCGAGATCGCTTCGCGCATGGCCATGCGCGAAGGTCTCCGGAAGGCCGGCGCGAAGATGCTGGAACCGATGATGAAGGTCGAGGTGATCACGCCGGAGGAATACACCGGCTCCATCATCGGCGACCTGACGTCGCGGCGCGGCCAGGTGCAGGGCCAGGAACCCCGCGGGCACGCCATCGCCATCTCCGCCGATGTGCCGCTGGCCAACATGTTCGGCTACATCAACACGCTGCGGTCCATGTCCTCGGGACGGGCGCAGTTCACCATGCAGTTCTCGCACTACGATCCGGTGCCGCAGAACATCAGCGAGGAAATCCAGGCGAGCTTCGCCTGAGCAACATGAAGCGGCGGGCTGTGGCCCGTCGCGACAGTCAAAGGAGGCCATGATGGCAAAGGAAAAGTTTGATCGTTCGAAAGAGCACGTGAACATCGGTACGATTGGTCACGTTGACCACGGCAAGACGACGCTGACGGCTGCGATCACGAAGTATTTCGGTGATTTCCAGGCGTATGACAGCATTGACGGTGCGCCGGAGGAGAAGGCCCGCGGGATCACGATCTCGACGGCGCACGTGGAGTACGAGACGGACAAGCGTCACTACGCGCACGTGGACTGCCCGGGTCACGCCGACTACGTGAAGAACATGATCACGGGTGCGGCGCAGATGGACGGTGCGATCCTCGTGGTGAACGCGGCCGACGGCCCGATGCCGCAGACGCGCGAGCACATTCTTCTTGGCCGCCAGGTCGGCATTCCGAAGATGGTCGTGTTTCTCAACAAGGTCGACCAGGTCGACGACGAGGAGCTTCTGGAGCTTGTGGAGATGGAGGTGCGCGAGCTTCTGTCGGAATACGACTACCCGGGTGACGACATTCCGATCATCGCGGGTTCGGCGCTGGCGGCGATGGAGGGTCGCGACCCCGAGATCGGCGAGGAGAAGATCCGCGAGCTGATGGCGGCCGTCGACGACTACATCCCGGCGCCCGAGCGCGCGATCGACCAGCCGTTCCTGATGCCGATTGAGGATGTTTTCTCGATTTCGGGCCGCGGCACCGTGGTGACGGGCCGAGTGGAGCGTGGTGTCATCAACGTGGGCGACGAGATCGAGATCGTGGGCATCCGCGACACCCGCAAGACGACCTGCACGGGCGTCGAGATGTTCCGCAAGCTGCTGGACCGCGGCGAGGCGGGCGACAACATCGGTGCGCTTCTGCGCGGGATCGACCGCGAGGGCGTGGAGCGCGGGCAGGTTCTGTGCAAGCCCAAGTCTGTGACGCCGCACACCAAGTTCGAGGCCGAGGTCTACATCCTCAACAAGGACGAGGGTGGTCGCCACACGCCGTTCTTCGCGAACTACCGGCCGCAGTTCTACTTCCGCACGACGGATGTGACCGGGACGGTGGAACTTCCTTCGGGGACCGAGATGGTGATGCCCGGTGACAACCTGAAGTTCACCGCCGAACTGATCGCGCCGATCGCCATGGAAGAAGGCCTGCGCTTCGCCATCCGCGAAGGCGGCCGCACCGTCGGCTCCGGTGTCGTCTCAAAGATCATCGACTGAGCCGGAGCGAACGAGGGAAGACCGGGGTGGGCCGCAGGGTCCACCCCCCTGCAATTCAGGGTTCGACGTGGGGGCGCAATCCCGTGAGCTCCACCTCTCAATCCTCAGCCTAAGAGGGCGCGAAAATGGCAATTCAAAGCCAAAATATCCGCATCCGGCTCAAGGCCTTCGATTACCGCGTGCTGGACACCAGCACCCAGGAAATCGTTAACACGGCCAAGCGCACCGGTGCGTCGGTTCGGGGTCCGATCCCGCTTCCGAACAAGAGCGAGAAGTTCACCGTTCTGCGGGGGCCTCACGTTGACAAGAAATCCCGCGACCAGTTCGAGATCCGCACGCACAAGCGTCTGCTCGATATCGTGGACCCGACCCCGCAGACCGTGGACGCGCTGATGAAGCTCGACCTCGCGGCCGGCGTGGATGTCGAGATCAAGGTTTAAGGGGGGCCATCAGACATGTTGCGCTCTGGTGTTATCGCAAAGAAGGTCGGGATGACCCGTATCTTCCAGGAAGACGGTCGGCAGGTTCCTGTGACCGTACTTCGGCTCGACAATCTTCAGGTCGTGGCCCAACGCACCGCCGAGAAGGATGGCTACAGCGCCGTTCAGCTTGGCGCCGGCGCTGCCAAGGCCAAGCGGACCACCGCGCCGATGCGCGGCCACTTCGCCAAGGCCAAGGTGGAGCCCAAGCGGAAGGTCGCGGAATTCCGCGTGGACCCCGACAACCTGATCAACGTGGGCGAGGAGATCATCGCCAGTCACTACTTCGAGGGACAGTTCGTCGACGTGTCGGGCACCTCGATCGGCAAGGGTTTTGCCGGTGGCATGAAGCGGCACAACTTCCGCGGCCTCGAGGCCACGCACGGTGTCTCGATCAGCCACCGTGCCCACGGGTCCACGGGCCAGTGTCAGGACCCCGGCAAGGTGTTCAAAGGCAAGAAGATGGCAGGCCACATGGGCGCCGCCAAGGTCACCACGCAGAACCTGCAGGTGGTGCGGACCGATAGCGACCGTGGCCTGATCATGGTCAAGGGTGCGGTGCCGGGTTCCAAGGGCAGCTGGGTGACCATCAAGGACGCGGTCAAGAAGCCGCTCCCCGAGAACCTGATCTACCCCGCCGCGCTCAAGTCTGCCGCCCGTGAAGCCGAACGCCTCGCCGAGGAAGCCGCCGCGCAGGCGGCCGCCGAGGAAGAAGCCGCGGCGCAGGCTGCGGCCGAGGCCGAGCAGGCCGCCATGGAGGCCGCCGAAGCCGAAGAGTCCGCGCCGGAAGGAGGCGAATCCGATGAAAGCTGACGCGATCAAACTGGACGGCAACAAGGCCGGGTCCGTGGAACTGTCCGACGATGTCTTCGGGCTGGAACCGCGTGCCGACATCCTGCACCGCGTGGTCCGCTGGCAGCGCAACAATGCGCAGGCTGGCACGCACAAGGCCAAGACCCGCTCGGAAACGAGCTACTCGTCAAAGAAGATCTATCGCCAGAAGGGCACCGGTGGCGCACGTCACGGTGACCGGAATGCGCCGATCTTCCGCAAGGGCGGTATCTACAAGGGTCCGACGCCGCGCAGCCATGGCCATGAGTTGACCAAGAAGTTCCGCAAGCTGGGTCTCAAGCACGCCCTGTCCGCCAAGGTGAAGGCCGGTGAACTGGTGGTGCTCGAGTCGGCCGAGGCTGACGGAAAGACCGCGGCCCTGGCCAAGCAGGTCAATGATCTGGGCTGGAAGCGGGCGCTGGTCATCGACGGGACCGAGGTGAACGAAGGCTTCGCCAAGGCCGCGCGCAACCTCACCAACCTGGACGTGCTGCCCTCGATGGGCGCCAACGTCTACGACATCCTCAAGTCGGACACGCTGGTGCTGACCAAGGCGGGTGTCGAAGCTCTGGAGGCTCGCCTGAAATGAGTGCCAAGGCAGAACATTATGACGTGATCCGCAAGCCGGTCATCACCGAGAAATCCACGATGGCCTCCGAGGCCGGTGCGGTGGTTTTCGAGGTGGCGATCGACGCCAACAAGCCGCAGATCAAGGAGGCGGTCGAAAGTCTCTTCGGCGTGAAGGTCAAGGCGGTGAACACCACCATCACCAAGGGCAAGACCAAGCGGTTCCGCGGCCAGCCCGGTCGCCGTAACGACGTCAAGAAGGCCTATGTGACGCTCGAAGAGGGCAACACGATTGACGTGACGACCGGCCTCTAATAGGTGACAGCATCTGCCCAGCCCCGGATTCGTCCGGGGCTCGGCGCTTTCGCACGGGGTTGGCAAGCCATCCCTTTCGAACCGGGGACCTTCGGGGCCCTTAACCACATAGGCCCAAGACTGGGCCGCAAAGCAACGGAAAGTCAGTAAACATGGCACTCAAGTCGTATAAGCCGACGACGCCGGGCCAGCGTGGGCTGGTTCTGATCGACCGCTCGGAGCTTTGGAAAGGCCGCCCTGTCAAGGCCCTCACGGAGGGTTTGACCAAGAAAGGCGGCCGGAACAATACCGGACGGATTACCGCGCGGCGTCGTGGCGGTGGAGCAAAGCGCCTCTACCGGATCGTGGATTTCAAACGCAACAAGTTCGACGTCGAAGCCGTCGTCGTGCGCATCGAATATGACCCGAACCGCACCGCGTTCATCGCGCTCATTCAATATACCGATGGCGAACAGGCCTATATCCTCGCCCCGCAGCGCATGGCTGTCGGCGACAAGGTGATTGCTTCTGCCAAGGCCGATATCAAGCCCGGCAACGCGATGCCCTTCAGCGGCATGCCCATCGGCACGATCGTTCACAACATCGAGCTCAAGCCCGGCAAGGGTGGCCAGATCGCACGTGCCGCGGGGACCTACGCGCAGTTCGTCGGTCGTGACGGCGGCTACGCCCAGATCCGGCTGTCCTCGGGCGAGCTGCGCATGGTCCGGCAGGAATGCAAGGCCACCGTCGGCGCCGTTTCCAACCCGGACAAGACCAACCAGAACATCGGCAAGGCCGGGCGCAATCGGCACCTGGGCAAGCGTCCGTCGGTTCGTGGTGTCGTCATGAACCCGATCGACCACCCACACGGCGGCGGCGAGGGCCGGACATCCGGCGGCCGTCACCCCGTTTCGCCCTGGGGCAAGCCCACCAAGGGCAAGCGCACCCGTAACACGAACAAGGCATCGCAGCGCATGATCCTGCGCTCGCGTCACGCCAAGAAGAAAGGGCGCTAGGACATGGCTCGCTCTGTATGGAAAGGCCCGTTTGTCGACAGCTTCGTGCTCAAGAAAGCCGAAGCTGCCCGGGAATCCGGCCGCAACGACGTTATCAAGATCTGGTCGCGCCGCTCGACGATCCTGCCCCAGTTCGTGGGCCTGACGTTCGGCGTCTACAACGGCCGCAAGCACGTTCCTGTGAACGTAACCGAGGACATGATCGGTCAGAAGTTTGGTGAATATTCGCCGACCCGTACCTACTACGGGCACATGGCCGACAAGAAAGCGAAGCGGAAATAGTCATGGGCCAGGATAAAAACCCCCGCCGCGTGGCAGAGAACGAAGCAATGGCGAAAACCCGTATGCTTCGCACCAGCCCGCAGAAACTGAACCTCGTCGCCGGCATGATCCGTGGCAAGAAGGTCGAGACCGCACTGAACGACCTGACATTCTCGAAGAAGCGGGTCGCGCAGGACGTCAAGAAGTGCCTTCAGTCCGCGATCGCCAATGCCGAGAACAATCACAATCTCGACGTTGACGAACTGGTCGTGGCCGAGGCTTTCGTCGGCAAGAACCTGACCATGAAGCGTGGTCGTCCGCGGGCGCGTGGCCGGTTCGGCCGCATTCTGAAGCCGTTCGCGGAAATCACCATCAAGGTGCGTCAAGTTGAGGAGCAAGCCTAATGGGTAACAAGGTCAATCCCGTCGGAATGCGCCTCCAGGTCAACCGCACCTGGGACAGCCGCTGGTATGCCGACACCAAGGACTACGGCGATTTACTGCTCGAGGACATCAAGATCCGCGAGTTCATCAAGACCGAATGCAAGCAGGCCGGCGTTGCCCGCGTGGTTATCGAGCGTCCGCACAAGAAGTGCCGCGTCACGATCCATACCGCCCGTCCGGGCGTCATCATCGGCAAGAAGGGCGCGGATATCGAAACGCTGCGCAAGAAGCTCTCGACGATGACGGATAGCGAACTGCACCTGAACATCGTCGAGGTGCGCAAGCCCGAACTCGACGCCCAGCTGGTCGGCGAGAACATCGCCCAGCAGCTTGAGCGTCGTGTCTCTTTCCGCCGTGCGCTCAAGCGCGCCGTGCAGAACGCGATGCGCATGGGGGCCCTTGGCATCCGTGTGAACATGGCCGGACGCCTCGGCGGGGCCGAAATCGCGCGGACCGAGTACTATCACGAGGGAAGCGTTCCGCTGCACACTCTGCGGGCCGATATCGACTATGCGCAAAGCGAAGCCATGACACCCTACGGCATCATCGGGATCAAGGTCTGGATCTTCAAGGGAGAGATCATGGAACATGACCCCTCCGCGCGCGATCGCAAGCAACAAGAGCTGCAAGACGGCCCCGCCCCGCGCGGTGCCGGCGGCCGTCGCTAGGGAGATCTGAGACATGCTTCAGCCAAAGCGTACGAAATTCCGCAAGATGCACAAGGGCCGCATTCGCGGCGAGGCCAAGGGCGGGTCCGACCTGAACTTCGGCACCTTCGGGCTAAAGGCGGTGGAACCCCAGCGCGTCAGCGCTCGCCAGATCGAGGCGGCCCGCCGCGCCATGACGCGCCACATGAAGCGTCAGGGCCGCGTCTGGATTCGCATCTTTCCCGATACCCCGGTTTCGGCCAAGCCGATCGAGGTTCGCATGGGCAAGGGTAAGGGCTCGGTGGATCGCTGGGTCTGCAAGGTCAAGCCCGGTCGCGTGATGTTCGAGATCGACGGCGTCAGCGACACTGTCGCGCGCGAGGCCCTGCGCCTTGCCGCGATGAAGCTTCCGGTCAAGACCCGGACTG